>Ga0209284_10002531_pt1 | contig 24740 bp, 21 predicted proteins | sample FRY03_FD_187211 | JGI IMG/M metagenome (GOLD analysis project Ga0209284, IMG submission 187211) | Freshwater microbial communities from Lake Fryxell liftoff mats and glacier meltwater in Antarctica - FRY-03 (SPAdes) (version 2) | ecosystem: Environmental > Aquatic > Freshwater > Ice > Glacier...
CGTTCCCGGCGCAGACCGCCCGGCCCCAGCGCGCTCAAACGACGCTTGTGGGTCAGCTCGGCCAGGGGGTTTGTCTGGTCCATAAACTGGCTGAGCTGGCTGCCACCGAAGAACTCACGGGTGGCGGCCACCACAGGGCGAATGTTGAGCAGACTGAGCGGTGTCACCTGTTCCGGGTCCCGGATGGACATGCGCTCGCGCACCACCCGCTCCATACGCAGCAGACCGATACGCAGTTGATTCTGGATCAACTCGCCCACAGTCTTGATACGCCGGTTGCCCAGGTGGTCGATGTCGTCGGGCTTTTCCCGGCCATTGTTGATGTCAATGATGCGTTTGATCACAGCCACCAGATCGCTCTGGGTCAAAATGCGCGTGCTCAGTGGCTCTTCCAGATGGAGGCGACGGTTCAGTTTGTAGCGTCCCACCCGGCCCAGATCGTAGCGGCGGGGCGTCAGGAGCAGGTTCTGCATAAAGTTGCGCGCGTTGTCCAGCGTAGGCGGATCGCCTGGGCGCAGTTTCTTGTAGAATTCCAGTAGAGCGTCGTCCACACCCTTCTGCCGGTCATCGGTCGGGTTGCTGGTCGGGTCCCGCTCCAGAGTGGATTCAATGTACGGGTGATCCACATCGTCGTCCACATCAGCAAAAAGTTCACGGATTTCGTCATCCGTGCCAAAGCCAATCGCCCGCAACAGAATTGTCACCGGCAGCTTGCGCTTGCGGTCCACTTTGACGCTGATGATATCCCGTTTGGCAGTCTCGAATTCCAGCCAGGCGCCCCGGCTGGGGATCATTTTGGCTCCGGTCAAATCGCGGCCCGTGCTGCGATCCTCTTCGACAGCGAAATAAACGCCCGGCGAGCGGATCAACTGGCTGACGACCACGCGCTCGCTGCCATTGATAATAAATGTGCCCGATTCAGTCATCAGCGGGAAGTCGCCCATAAAGACTTCTTGCTCGCTGATTTCGCCCGTATCACTGTTGACCAGTTTCACCGTCACCCACAGGGGCGCGGAAAACGTTATATCGCGGACGCGACATTCGTCTTCGGGATACTTGGGCTCGCCAAAGCGGAAAGCGCCAAAGTGCATCTCCAGATTCTTGTTGAAGCTGACGATCGGCGTGATTTCCTCAAATAATTCCTTCATACCCTCCGTTCGGAACCACTCGAAACTGTTGAGCTGAATCTCGATCAAGCGAGGCAGCTCAACGACGTTGGGTGTGCGCGCATAGCTCTTGCGCTCTGCTCGCACCGCGTTGGACGTACTGGCAATCGACTGAACCATTGTCACTCCTTCACTTTGTCACCCGAAAGGCGGGTGCGCCTGGCCCAGGGCCACCACAATCGCCGTCAGTCTGCGCGATTATGGCTCTAAAGCACAACAGGACACCCTACGAGCTTTCCACCCACTGAAGCAGCATTGCTGTGGAAAATTCGTTGGAGTGCCTTATACAAGATTGTCTATCAGTTGCGACGTAGCAATCTGCCTCACGTGCTGAATACTACTTGGCTAGTCTACCTTCTACGTCGTATGATATCTGGAAGCTATCTACCACTCTGCGCCCTCTTTTATTCCCCGGGAACAAGAAAAACCCAACACCTCAATTCATTCGGGTTGGGTAATGCAAAATCTCCAGAGTTTAATCATTCAAAATGGCAGACGGCGGCGGAAAGACCAATAGTCGCTTCGCAACAATCGATTATAAACACATTTTCTGTTCTCGTCAAATCGAAGAACATTTGAAATTCATAACAGATTGATCTTGACAAGCCATTCAATGTAGCGTATAGTAGCCATCAATTGATAGCAAACGACTGCGAACCGGAAGAGTAGTCATTGAAGCGAACCTCAGAGAGTCCCTGGCTGGTGGAAATGGGATGGTGGCGCAGATGGCGAATGGGCCGGGGAGTCGGAAAAGCGAACGGACGAGTTGAGTCGCAGTAGCTTTTCCCGGAGACGCCACCGTTACCTGGGCGCAGAGGATCGGGCCGCAAACCCCGTCCTCGTAGAGTGAGACTGGCGCGGATGGCTCTTGTGTTTCACGCAAGGGTTTTTTGTTTCCACGGTTTTTGCGAAACCGGCGGACCAGTCTAAGCGGGGTGGTACCGCGGGAGTTGTACTAACGGCCCTCGTCCCCAAAGGCAATGCGCGAGCTTTGTCTTTGGACGGACGGGGGCTTTTTGTATTGGAGACGACTCAGGAGGAGAGAGATGGCAATCTACAGACCGACTTTGGAAGAGGCGCGGGGATTGGTGGATCAGGGCAATCTGATTCCGGTTTATCGAGAATTGCCCGCGGATTTGGAGACGCCGGTTTCGGTCTTTCTGAAACTGCGGGATGGCGGCCCCAGCTTTTTGCTGGAATCGGTGGAGAAGGGTGAGCAAGTGGGGCGCTACAGTTTTATCGGTGTCCACCCGCCGATGAGTGTCTGCGGCAAAGGCGATGAGGTAATCATCGGCGCGGCAGGCGGCCAGGAACTGGAACGCAAGCAGGGCGATCCCCTGGAAATTGTGCGGGCGCTGATGGCCGAACGCAAGCCGGTACAGATTCCGGGTCTGCCCCGCTTCACCGGCGGCACAGTGGGCTACTTTGGCTACGATCTGGTGCGTTTCATCGAGCGGCTGCCGGAGACTGCCGAACAGACCCTGCGTATCCCTAATCTGCTCCTGCTCTTCGCCGATAATCTGGTCGTCTTCGATCACGTGAAGCATAAATTAATTGTCATTGCCAATATGCGGGTGGAGGCGGATATGCGCTCGGCCTACGCCGACGCGGTGGCCCGCATCGACAAAATTATCGCCAGCCTGCGCCAGCCGTTGACGCCGCCCCTGCCTGTGGAATGTGCCAACGGCGCGCAGTGGACCAGCAACTTTACCCAGGCTGAGTACGAGGCGAATGTGCGCAAGGCGAAGGAGTATATTGCGGCGGGCGACATTTTCCAGGTGGTTCCCAGCCAGCGCCTCAGTCGCCCGACGGAAGCCGATCCGTTTACTATCTACCGGGCGCTGCGGATGCTCAACCCGTCGCCCTATCTTTTCTTTCTGGACTTTAATGGGGTGGCCGGGGTGGCCGAGGCGTCGGGGACGCACGATCCGATCCGCATCATCGGCTCCAGCCCAGAGATGCACGTGATGCTGGAGGACGGCACGGCTTATCTGCACCCGATTGCGGGTACGCGCTGGCGGGGTAATAGTGAGGAAGAAGACAACGCGCTGGCCGCGGAATTACTGGCCGATCCCAAAGAGCGGGCGGAGCACGTGATGCTGGTGGATTTGGGGCGCAATGACTTGGGCCGGGTCTGCCAATACGGCTCGGTGACGGTTCCCCAGATGATGCAGGTGGAGCGCTACAGCCATGTGATGCATATTGTCAGCGACGTGCGGGGCAAAATTCAGCCCCAACACGACGCCATCAGCCTTCTCAAAGCCACTTTCCCGGCGGGGACTGTCAGCGGTGCGCCCAAAGTGCGGGCGATGGAGATTATCGAAGAATTGGAGGGGACCCGGCGCGGGTTGTACGCAGGCGCGGTGGGCTACATCGACTACGACGGCACAATGGACACGTGCATCGCCATCCGCACAATTGTGATGCAGGGCAAAGTCTGCAATTTGCAGGCAGGCGGCGGCGTCGTCGCCGACAGCGATCCAACGGCGGAGTACAACGAAAGCTGGAACAAAGCCCGGGCGCTGTCGGTGGCGGTGGATGAGGCGGAGAAGGGACTGTAGGGATGAAGAAAATTGTGAATGGTGAATAGCGAATTGTGAATTGTGAATTGTGAATGGGTGGGGCCGAGACCTGCGACTTTCCACCTGCTACCTGCAACTGGGAGAAGACAAATGAGTAGATCACGCAAACGCATTCTGACCGGCGACCGGCCCACCGGCAAGCTGCATTTGGGCCATTATGTGGGCAGTCTGCGCCATCGGCTGCGCTTTCAGGACGAATACGAGTGCTTTTTTATTATCGCCGATCTGCATATGCTGACGACGAAGCCGAGCAAAGAAGACATCTACGCCATCGGTGAAAACGCCCGCCAGATTGTGTTGGATCAATTGGCGATTGGCATTGACCCGGAAAAAGTGACTTTCTATCTGCAATCGGCAGTGAAAGAAATCTACGAACTGCAATTGCTGATCAGCGGGCTGGTGACGGTGGAGCGGCTGCAACAGTTGCCCACCATCAAAGATATGGCGAGCGCGGCCCATCTGGACCAGATGCCCTACAATCTGCTCGGCTATCCGGTGCTGCAATCCGCCGACATTCTCATGCCCCGCGCCCATCTGGTGCCGGTGGGCAAGGACAACGAAAGCCACGTGGAGATCACCCGGCAGATCGCCCGCCGCTTCAACAATCTGTATGGGGAGGTCTTCCCGGAGCCGGATGCGTTTGTGGAGGGTGGCACGCTGGTTGGCACCGACGGCCAGGGCAAAATGAGCAAAAGTTTGGGCAATGCGATTATGCTCAGCGATGATAGCCGCACGGTGAAAAAGCAGATCAACGGGATGTACACGGACCCCAACCGCATCTCTGCCGACATTCCCGGCACTGTGGAGGGCAATCCGGTCTTCGCCTATCACGACTTCTTCAACCCGAATGTGGCCGAAGTGGACGACCTGAAAGAGCGCTATCGGGCCGGTCGCGTGGGTGATGTGGAGGTGAAGGAGAAGCTTTTTGTCGCCCTGGAAAACTTCCTCAACCCGATTCGGGAGCGCCGCGCCCACTACGAATCCCAGACCGGCTATGTGGACGAACTGCTCTACGAAGGCACACTGCGCGCCCAGAAGGAAGCCCAGGCCACCCTCATCGAAGTCCGCAAGGCGATGGGCTTCACAGGGGTGTGGAATCGGATTCGCCGTTCGGTGGAAAAGCGGCAGAAGAAAATGGGATGATAAGATGACCGGATGAAAAGGCGACAGGATGAATACGTCCTGCCACCTGCAACTTTGCCACCTGCCACCTGCCACCTGCCACCTGCAACGCGGAGGATCGATTCCTATGATAGCCGTCATCGACAATTACGACAGTTTCACGTACAATCTGGTGCAGTTCCTGGGTGAAATTGTGCAAGAGCCGCCTTTTAACCCTTCGACAAGCTCAGGCGATGTCCTGAGTTCATCGAAGGGACACCGCAGCGGCGACTACGAAATCCGGGTCTGGCGCAACGACGCCATCGGCGTGGAGGCACTGGCCGACCTGCGCCCCAGCCACATTATTATCAGCCCTGGCCCCGGCTCGCCGGACAAAGACAGCGGCGTCAGCAACGACGTTATCCGCATTCTGGGCGAGACGACGCCGATTTTGGGCGTCTGTCTGGGCCAGCAGTGCATCGGCCACGTCTTCGGCGGCAATGTAATCCGCGCGCCCCGGTTGATGCACGGGAAGGTCAGCCCGATCAACCACAACGGCTCGGGCATTTTTGAAGGGTTGCCCAGTCCCTTCACCGCCACCCGCTATCACAGCCTGATTGTGGAAGAACCCTTGCCCGCCGAATTGGAAGCCACCGCCTACACGCCGGAAGGCGAACTGATGGGCGTGCGTCACCGAACCCGGCCCATCTTCGGCGTGCAGTTCCACCCGGAGAGTATTCTGACCGAGTACGGACACGATCTATTGCGGAATTTCTTAAAAGTGTAAAAGGAGCACCCAATGGCAACACCCATCCACACCGCCCTGGAATCCCTCTTCGCTGGCGAAAGTCTCTCCGCCCAGGCAGCGGACGACGCGATGACCCAAATTATGACCGGCGCGGCCACACCTGCGCTCATCGGCGCCTTTCTGGCCGCGCTGCGGTTGAAGGGCGAAACGGTTGATGAAATCACCGGCTGCGCGCAGGCGATGAAACGCAACGCCACGCAAGTACGCCCGCTGCTGGGCGACACGCCCGTTCTGGACATTGTGGGGACCGGCGGCGACGGCACGCAGAAGTTCAATATCAGCACGACAGCGGCCTTTGTCATAGCGGGCCACGGCGTGAAAGTTGCCAAGCACGGCAACCGCTCCAACCGGCGCGCGGGCAGCGCGGATGTGCTGGAAGCGTTGGGCGCGACACTGCAAACGACGCCGGAACAGGTGGCGGAGTGTATCGAAGAGGTGGGGATCGCCTTCCTCTTCGCCCCCTCCTACCACCCGGCCATGCGCCACGCCATCGGTCCCCGGCGGGAAATCCAGACGCGGACAATCTTCAACATTCTCGGCCCGCTGACCAACCCGGCCTCGCCCACAAATATGCTGGTGGGCGTCTTTGCGCCGGAACTGACCGAAGTGATGGCCCGTGTGCTGGGCAATATGGGCGTCAAGGCCGCTTACGTCGTCCACGGCTATTACGAGACCGGCGCGGGGCTGGATGAACTGACCCCCACGGGTGTCAGCCGTGTCAGTCATCTGCACAACGGCGCGGTCACGACGACGACCTTCGACCCCGCCGAATTGGGGCTGTCCCGCGCTACCCTGGCCGATATGCAGGGCGGCGATGGCGCAACCAATGCGGCCATCCTGCGCGGCATTCTCAGCGGCGAAGTGCGCGGGCCGAAGCGGGATGCGGTCCTCCTCAACGCCGCGGCTGCTCTCAGCACCGAATGCGGCGACTGGAAAGCTGGCCTGGCCGAGGCCACCGAAAGCATCGACAGCGGCGCGGCGTTGGCCAAGTTGGAAATGTTCATTAAGAAGACGCAAGGGTACGCTGCGAACAAAGGATTATAGACACCATGAAGTCCTTGCACATTAATACCCGGGTATACCGTTGGGGTCTCCTGATCACGGTACTATTGGCTTGGTGGTTACGGATCAGCTTTATTGAGACAGTTCCCGGCGGCATTCAGCATGACGAGGTTACTGAAACACTGCACGGGTATGAAGTGCTTGCAGGTGACTGGAAACTATACTACTACTTGGAAGGCTTTAAAGGTCGCGAGCCGATGATGGCCTACCTGCAGGCTATCCCCTTAACAGTAATAGGCCACAACCTATGGGGAATGCGCTTCCTCTCTGTGGCTTGCGGAATACTGACAGTAATATTGACGGCTGCAATAGGAAAACAATTGTACAGCCGCCTCGTTGGTCTAGTGGCCGGTATCTCCGTAGCAATAGCCTTCTGGCCGCTGGTCATGTCGAGCTTGGCTCTGCGCGCCGTCCTAGTCCCGCCACTAGTGACTGCGGCTGTGTATCTTTTTTGGCGCGGTCTCATTGCAAATAATAGGATATGGGTGGCTATTAGTGCAGGCATAGTGACGGCGGCCAGCGCATACGCATATTTGGCTGGCTGGATGATGCCACTGGTTTGTGTCATCTTCTGGGCAACCCTACTTATCCTGAAACCGGCCCTGACACGGCAGCGCGGTTCACTCATTTTGGCATGGCTAATCAGCACGATATTGGCACTGTTACCCATATCTATTGCCATTGCAAGGCAGCCAGAATCCAGAGAGAGAGTCGAGCAACTCTCCCCATTGCTCTCCCAGGCCACCGCTGGACATCCAGGGCCATTAATACAGAATCTACTATCAGTCCTGGGCAGCTTTAGTATACGCGGTGACCAATTCGGCCTGTACAATATTCCGAATCAACCCCTGCTCCCCTTGGGATTTGCCGTCTTCTTCTATATTGGGCTTGGAATAGCAGTTTGGCGATGGCGAACAGAAAGCTACCGCTTCTTACTTTTATGGCTAGTTCTCGGATTACTGCCAGCAGCGTTAGCAGTCGGCGGTCCAAATTATCTACGCAGTGTGGTCAGTCTTCCGCCAACATATCTTCTGATTGGCGTAGGTGTAAGTGGATCAGTGATATCGTTGCAAAGAGTTCCCACAAGATCACTACTGTTGACACTGGTAGCTGGCCTATTTACTTGGGGAGGATTGACGCAGGTGATGGATTTTACACTCCATTGGCCCAACAATTCAGATACTCGATATTTCTTTCGTTCCAGCCTGTCCCAGGTAGCCAGAGACCTGCCAATCAATCGTCGATCGTGCATCTCAACCCCGTATGCTCACGACTTAAGTCAGTGGGTAGTAGAGTATATTCAGAATACGAAGGCCCCAGAAGTTTGTTGGTTCTATGGCAAACACAGCCTGCCCGTCCCGATAGGCAATGCATCTCTTTCTTGGTATGTTCCTGCCGCTATCTCCCCAGACAGTTTTCTCGCTGCCCAGGAAGATGCCCGTATTTCTTCAGCGCTGCTGGCACTTTTACCAGATGCCACCAAAAAAACAAAGGCAAACTTTCCTGACGGTGTCCCGGCTTACGATATTTATACTGCAAACAGTGCTGAAGTAAGTATACATTTACAAGAGGCCATTCCACCCCTGACCTATGGCCGTGGTGCAGATATACAATCTCTTCAATGGCAGACAGGTCCTGCAACCTTTGACGGTGGACTGACGTTGATTGGCACGCAAACCATCGCCCAACCCGATGAGCATATCTACGAAGTATTACTGCTCTGGCAAATCGATCGGGGTCGGACTTCACCAGAGCCACTTTCGATTTTTCTACAATTATTGACGCCTTCATCGGAATACGTTTCCGGTGACGATCACCTTGACTATGCAGTCAACAGTTGGCGAAATGGAGATAAGTTTATAGAGTATCATCGCATCCAAATTCCACCCGATCTGCCAGCAGGCCGCTACTATTTGCAAACAGGCATCTATAATTGGCAGACCAGTGACCGGTGGCGAGTGAAGGGAAATGGGAATCAACTGGACAATCGTATCGTACTTCCACCTCTCGATCTACCGTAGTATCCGCCATCACCAACGATTCTAAAGGTAACTAAGTGATATTTTGAAACCATCCCAACTCAACATTGCCAAACACAAAGGCGAAGTGCTGGACCAGATTATGGCCTGGAAGCGCCTGGAAGTGCCCCGCCAGATGGAAGTGATGTCACTTTCTCAGGTGAAGGCCTTTGCCCGTATGTCGCCGCCCGCCATCGACTTTGTCGCGGCGCTCACCCGCACTGCTGGGGCCAGCCTCATCGCCGAAGTGAAGCGGGCCAGCCCGTCCAAAGGACTGATCGCCCACGACTGGGACCCGCCTCTCATCGCCGAAACCTACGCCCGCAACGGCGCGGCGGCCATCTCCTGCCTCACCGACGCCCGCTTTTTCCAGGGCGAACTGGCCTATCTCACCGCCATCGCTGAGCGGATGGCGGCCAAAAATCTGCCAGTTCCTATCCTGCGCAAAGAGTTTATCTATCACGAGTATCAGGTCTACGAAGCGCGCATGGCTGGGGCCGATGCCATTCTGCTGATTGTCTCAGTGCTGGGGGACAATGACCTGCGCAGCCTGCACAAACTCTCCAGTGAACTGGGAATGGGTGTGCTGGTGGAGGTCCACGACGAGGCCGAACTGGCACGGGCGCTGGCCGCCGGCGCGCAGATTATCGGTGTCAACAACCGCAACCTAAAGACTTTTGAAGTGGATATTGAAAATACGGCTCGCCTGCGTGCGCTGATTCCTGCGGGCAAAGTTGTCGTTGGCGAAAGCGGCATCCGGGACGCAGCCGATGTGCGGCGGATGGCGGAGATGGGCTGCGATGCGATTTTGGTGGGGGAGACTTTCTGTAAATTGCGCCAGAACGAACGGGGCGCGCAGGTCAGCGCATTTGTGAAGGCGGGGCGGAGATAGGGGAATGGAACGCGGATGGGGCGGATTGAGCGGATTCTAACGGATAAGAGCGCTATGCGGTGGGGTAGAGGATAGTATCGATCTCCCGCAACACATCGGCCAAATCGGGCGCTTCGGCGGCAATGACGCCATCCGGTATATGCTTGTGGAATGGGAATGTGGGTAAGTCTGGATAATGAGCCGTATCGTCATAGCGAAAGATGAGCGCTCCATCTTCCGATTGATAATGAAACGTAAATTCAATTCGGTGCATTTCTCGCTCGTTTATGCGCTCCAAATCTTCTGATAAAAATAAACGAGAGCCATCGTAAAAGCGCACTTGAGCGCGAAACGACGCGTCTTCCCGTAACTGGCGAATCCGCAAGTCATTAATCTCAATAGCGGAGCGTATTTTCCAGCCTGTCCAGATACGCATTCAGTCTCATGCGAGGACTGGCTCTTCGACTGGGGCGCTAGCGGGTACAGAGATATTCTCTGTCGGCAACACCGCCGCTCGCATCAGCGCTGATTCAATGGCGTGACGGGTCTTCGTGTACATCCGAAAACACGAAGACCAATCGAAGAAATCGAAGTCGTCTCCTAATTGACCAGTTTTAAAGCGCCGATAAAACTCATCCGACGCCATTTCGTACTTTTCTTCAAACCCGCGTAACTCCGCGGCCAACTCCAGCAGATCGTCGATGGGATTGGACGCAGCCATCGCCTCAGCCAATTGGCGCTGAAATTCCTCAGACGATTTGGGCATCGTTTCTTGGGTGTAGGATAGGGTAGCCATTGCTGATTCTCCCGAAAAAAATAGACACGCAGGACAATTCTAACACAGGTTTCGTTATAGTTAAAGAGAGAAAACCGATGAGCCGGACAACCGGCGGTCTGCAAGTCGATAACAAACAGGCGCTGACGTTTTTGCGGGAAGAGTTCGATCCCGCGTCTTCCGCAGTCGAAGAGATCGGAGCGGGGGCCTGGTCCCGCTGCTTTGGCTTTCGGGCGGGCGGCGAAGAACTGGTGGTTCGCTTCGGCGCGTATGTGGACGACTTTGTGAAGGATCAGCGGGCCTACGCCTATCACACGCCGGGCTTGCCCATCCCGGAGGTGCGGGCCGTCGGGCGCGCCTTCGCCAGCTACTACGCCATCTCCACCCGCTGCTACGGCATCCCTCTGGAAAGCCTGGACGCGGACCAGTGGCGATCTGTCGTCCCCGTGCTGGTGGATGCGCTGGAAGCTCTGCGTCTGAGCGATCTGTCTGTCAGCAGCGGTTTCGGCGGCTGGGATGGGGATGGCTGCGCGTCCCGCGCTCACTGGTCGGATCACCTGTTGCTTGTAGGAGACGATACACCCAACCGGCGCACCCACGGCTGGCGGGCGCTCTTGGCAACCGCCCCGGACGACGACGCCACTTTCAACTGGGGATTCGAGCGGCTTCGGCAACTGGCCGATGTGGTGGATCGAAACGCGCCGCGTTCGCTGATCCACGCCGACCTGATGAACCGCAATGTGCTGGTGGACCGCAATGTGCTGGTGGACGGGAGCCGCATTGGGGGCGTCTTCGATTGGGGCTGCTCGCTCTATGGGGATCACCTCTACGATCTGGCCTGGTTTGAGTTTTGGGCGCCCTGGCATCCTAAAATTGATGTCGCCTATCTGCGCTCCGCATTGGAACAGCGCTGGCAGGAAGCGGGCTACACCCCGGAAAAGCTGGCCGAGCGTTTGCAAGCCTGCTACCTGCACATCGGCCTGGATCATCTGGCCTACAACGCCTGGCTGCGCGACTGGCCCACCCTCTCCGCTACCGCCCATCGGATGCGGAATCTTGTGGAAAATCTATGACAGGCACACTCATCAATATCGTCGCTATCCTCATCGGTGGCACAGTCGGCGCACTGCTGGGCAACCGGCTGCCCGCCAAAATCCAAGAGACTGTAATGCACGGCCTGGGCCTGCTGACACTGGTCATCGGCGTGCAGATGGCGCTGGGCAGCGCCAACATTCTGATTCCGATGTTCAGCATTCTCATTGGCGGCATTTTGGGTGAGCTGCTGCGTATCGATGACGGGCTGAACTGGCTGGGGCGCAAGGCCGAAGATCGTTGGGGACACCGGCTGGGCCAGGGCAAAGTGGCCGGATGGAGCGTCACACGGGCCTTTGTCACCACCAGCCTGATCTTCTGTGTGGGACCGATGACAATTCTGGGCAGCATCCAGGACGGTCTCATCGGCGACTACAGTCTCCTCGCCATCAAATCCACGCTCGACGGCTTTGCGGGGATTGCCTTTGCCGCCAGTTTGGGGCCGGGTGTTCTGTTGAGCGCTGCCACTGTCGGCGTCGTTCAGGGCGGGCTGGCGGGGCTGGCGATGTTGGCCGGCGGCGTTCTGGGCGAAGTCAGCCGTCACACGCCGTGGGTAATCGAACTGACGGCCACCGGCGGAATCCTCATTCTGGGCATCGGTTTGACCCTTCTCGACCTGAAAAAAATTCGTGTCGCCAATCTCCTCCCGGCCATTGCCATCGCACCGGCCATTGTTTGGCTGTTACGGATGTTGGGGATTGGATAGGGCCGACTGGCTCCTTTCCCTTGCCGCCTGCCCCCTGCAACTTGCGCCCTTCTCCCTTTCCGAGTACTCTTCCAGAATGACTATCGACGCCATTCTCTTTGATCTGGACGGCACACTTGTACAGCACGGCCACGTCCTGCTGCCCGCACAATTGGCTGCGTGGGGCCATTCCCGCAGCCCCGCGGTAGTGGACGCTGCCTTTGCCGTGCAAATTCAGTGGTTCTACAGCTACACGGCCCAACTGATGGCCGCGGGCCGGGAAGACCCCCACCTGTTTCGCCGCCTGTACGAACGGGTGGCTATGCAACTGGAGATCGACGATCCATCTGTACCGATTTGGATGGAGTCCTATTTCGCCACAAATCCTGTGCCGCCCCTCTTTGACGACGTTCGCCCTCTGCTGACACAATTGGCAAATACTGATTTGCCGCTGGGGATCATCACCCAGCGGGATCGCCAGGGCGCGCTGCGCTTTCTGGCCGAGCACAGCCTCGCCCGCTGCTTCACTGTGCTTATTGCCGGTGACGACGGCCACGGACGCAAACCCGCCCCCGATCCTTTTTATGTCGCCTTAAAGCGGGTCGGCGCATCTGCTGACCGAACGCTCTTTGTGGGGGATCGGATTGACGACGACTGTGGCGGGGCTATGGCCGCCGGGTTGACCCCTTTTCTCATCGATCGAGACCGTCGGCACGCAGATGAAACCGTCAACGCCGATTTCGTCTGTCTGCACAGTCTGACCGATCTCCTACTGCATCTGCCCACAGGAACGACCAATGGTTATGTCTGATATGCGTGTCAAAATCTGTGGCATCACCAATTTCGACGACGCACGCGCTGCGCTGGAAGCTGGGGCCGATTATCTGGGCTTTATTCTCTACCCCAAGTCGCCCCGCTATAGTGCGCCGGAGAAGGTGTGCGAGTTGCGAATTGCGATCAGCGATTGGATCGAGCGTTCTCAATCGGCAACTCGCAACTCGCAATTCCCCCCTCGCCTCATCGGCGTCTTTGTCAATGAAACCGTCGAACACATCACGGAAATTTTGGCCTTGACGGGTTTGGACTATGCCCAACTGCACGGGGACGAACCCCCGGCGTTTCTGCAAGCGCTTAGGGGAAAGGCATTCAAAGCCCTCCGCCCCGCCGACGCAGAAGGCGCACTGGACGCGGCGTCCCGCTTTGCGCCCGGCGGTTTGGACGATGGCCCCCAACTGCTCATTGACGCCTATGACCCGGCGGAATACGGCGGCACGGGCAAAAAGGCTGACTGGCACGTGGCCGCGGCACTGGCCCAGCGCTATCCCCGGCTGATGCTGGCGGGCGGATTGACCCCCGGCAATGTGGCCCAGGCCATCCGCACCGTCCGTCCCTGGGCCGTGGACGTGAGCAGCGGCGTGGAGGCCAGCCCAGGACGCAAAGATCACGACGCTGTGCGAGCTTTCATTCAGGCAGCGCAGTCGTAGTATAATCGTAGGTGCGGTTTGTAACCGCACAATTGGTGGTCTCAAAGAATGTGCGGTTACAAACCGCACCTACACTCTTGACAGGAGTTGTGAATGTCATTCCCACACATCCCCGACCCATTGCGCATTGCCCGCCTGACCGCGCCCACCGGCCCTGTGCGGATGGTGCTGGACACGGATACATACAACGAAATCGACGACCAGTTTGCGCTGGTCTGGGCGCTGCTCTCGCCGGAGAAGCTGGCGATGGAAGCCATCTACGCCGCGCCCTTTCACAACGCCCGTTCGGACGGGCCGGGCGACGGGATGGAGCGCAGCTACGACGAAATCCATCGACTGCTGGAGCGTCTGCCTGGCGTGTACAACGGCCCGGTGCTGCGCGGTTCCACGGAATTTATGCAGGCAGCCGACCGCCCTGTGAGCAGTGACGCCGCGGCGGATTTGGTGGAACGGGCAATGGCCTCGCCTGACGACGACCCGCTGTATGTGGTCGCCATCGGCGCACCGACGAATGTGTCATCGGCTCTGCTGCTGGAACCCCGCATCGTCGAGCGCATCGTCCTGGTCTGGCTGGGCGGCCACCCCACTTTCTGGCCCACAGCGCGGGAGTTCAACCTGCGCCAGGACATGCACGCCTCCCGCCTGCTCTACGACTGCGGCGTGCCTTTTGTGATGCTGCCCTGCGCCACCGTCGCTTCTCACCTGCTGGCGACAGTGCCGGAGTTGGAGGCATATGTGGCGGGCCGGGGCGCGATTGGCGATTTTCTGGTGGAGACCTTCAAAGGCTACAGCACCGACCACTTTGGCTGGTCAAAAGAAATTTGGGATTTGGCCCCTATTGCCTGGCTTCTGAACAGCGAGTGGACGCCTTCGGTTCTGGAACACAGCCCGATTTTGACCGAACAGGTGACGTGGAGTATCGACCGTAGCCGCCATCTGATACGCATTGCCACGGGTGTGCGCCGCAACCCGATTTTCGCCGACCTTTTCCGTAAGATCGATACTTTTGCTGCGAAGGCTGCGTAGGAGATTACCGGCAAAATTCTATGCCTTCACACTTCGACATTCTCGTTATCGGCGCAGGGATGATCGGCGCGGCTGCGGCCCGCTATCTCAGCGCGGCTGGCGCGCGGGTGGGCGTCATCGGCCCCGGGGAACCAGCGGAGCGACGCACCCATACGGGCGTCTTTGCCAGCCACTATGACCAGGGACGCATCACCCGTATTATCGACGCCGACCCGGTGTGGGCAAGCTGGGCGCAACGTTCGATTGCCGCCTATCCAGAGATTGCCCAACGCAGTGGGATCGACTTTCACGTCAAAAGCGGCGGGTTGGGTTTGGTGTGGCGGGCCGGGGATACGCTGGGCAAAGAAGGGCGACTTCTCGCCAACGGTGCGGCTTTCGGCGCCGAATTCACAGGAATCGACGACGCGGCACTAACCCGACATTTCCCGTTTTTGCACTTCCCCGACGGCTTTGCAGGCGTGTGGGAGACGGGCGCAGCAGGCTACATCAACCCCCGCGCTCTGGTGCAGGCCCAATTGTCCATCGCCGATCAGCAGGGCGCGCAGATCATCCGGGAAACTTCCCTATCCGTTACGGAAGATGGCGGCAGACTGGCTGTGCAGACCGACAAATCCAACCGCTACAGCGCGGACAAAGTGCTGGTGGCCGCGGGTGGTTTTGCCAATTGCCACAATCTGCTGCTGGGAAAGCGGTTGGCGTATACAGCCAAACTGCGCACAATTCTCCTGGCCGAAGTGAACGAAAATGAAGCCCGACGGCTGGCAGCCATGCCCACAATCATCTGCCCGGTGCTGGATGACCCCCAACTGGCGAGTATTTATGTGCTGCCCCCCATCCGTTACCCGGACGGCAAATTCTATATTAAATTGGGCGGCAACAACGAGCCGGAACGTCATGCCCATTCCCTGGCCGATCTGCAAGCGTGGTTTCGCACAGAAGGCGACCCGGTGGACGGCGAACATTTGCGCCTGGCCCTGCACAGCCTCATCCCCGATCTGGCGGCCCGCTCTTATACCACTCGGCCCTGCGTTGTCACCTATACGGCCCACGGCTACCCCTATCTGGACACGCTGCTCCCAGACCGGCTCTTTGTGGCGGTGGGTGGCTGCGGCTCTGCGGCCAAATCATCCGATGCTATCGGGGCAGAAGCCGCCGGGCAGGTATTGGGTAAGCGTAGCACGAACCCGGCCTTTGTGGCTCAATGGGAGTAAAGTGTCCCCCGTCTGGGTTAAGGCACTAAACGTTTTGTCGCTGGAATGGCACTTTTGGCGTGTTGATCGGATCCCAGGAGTGTAGGATAATCACGGGTGGAGGTTCTCCTCCCCGCTCTCTATTACGAGTTGGAAGAGGTGGACAAAAATGCCAAAGTTGGGTATAAGAGTCTGGCCGATATGCGCTCCAACTACGCCCGTTTCTATTGGGATGTGGTCAGCCCCTATATCCAGAACGCGCTGGACTATTTGCGTGTAACCCAGGAGGGCAAGCAGTGGATTGCGCTCCTCCACGCGCACGTCTTTGACATCGAACACCGCTTTGACATCGAACACCGCACTCAAATGTCGTTGCGTTAAATCATGAAAATCTGCGTCCCTCTTTGCAGTCATCCAAACGGAGTTGACCCTATGGAAATTCTCGGCGGCCCACTTTTCGCCGTTGCTGGCGCTGGCGAATCCCACGGCCCCGGTGTGAGTACGATTGTCTTCGGCTGCCCGCCGGGACTCTTTCTGCGCCGGGTGGATATTCAGCGCTTTCTGGACAGGCGACGGCCCGGCAGCAACCGTCATGGCACACCCCGCCACGAAGGCGACAAAGTGGCGTTGCTCTCCGGCCTTTACTACGAAAACGATCTGGACGCGCTCCTGGCGGGACCTCCCATCGAAATTCAGGTGGACGGCCAGCCCCAGGCTACGGAAAGCTACGCCGAGGGGTATACGACCGGCGAGCCGATTGCCAGCCTCGTCCTCTCCACCTCCCAACGTTCCCGCCACTACGACCAGTTCGCCGGGCCGACCGGCGCGGTGCGTCCCGGCCATACGGATTTGGTCAAGCACGCCAAATCCCAGGGTTTTGTGGATGTGCGGGGTGGCGGGCGCAGCAGCTATCGTTCCACCGTTTCGGATGTAATCGGCGGCTCCATCGCCCGGCTCTATTTGCAGGCAACCTTTGGAACAGTCTTTCTCTCGTCGATTGTCCAGGTTGGCCCGCTGAAGACGGAAAAGAGTCTGGCGGCTCATTTCCAGGAGATCATTCAGGCGCAAGGCCACTTGGGAGTTTCGGCCCAGGATATTGGTGGGGTGGAGGCGCTGCTGGACGAAGCGGAGATTCGCTCGCTGGACGCTGCTTTTGCTGAAGAAGCGGGCGAACTGATCAAACGCACACGCATCGACGGCGATTCGCTGGGCGCATCTGTGGAAGTGGTGGCGATCAATCCGCCCGCGCTGATCGGCGAACCCCTCTACCAGAGCCTGAAAGTGCGGCTGATGGGTGCCTTGGGCGGGCTGAATGCGGTGCAAAGCTGTGAAGTGGGGGATGGCGCGGCTGTGGTGGCGCGGCGGGGGAGCGAAAATAACGACCCCATCCGTCACAGCGGTTATCAGGCCAACAGCCACGGCGGGCTGTTGGGCGGCATCACCACCGGCTCCCCACTTGTTTGTCGGGTGGGGTTCAAGCCCACATCGACGATCACCAAAGCGCAGCAATCTGTGCGCAAGAATTTGGACGAGATGGAGTACCAGTTGGCCGAAGGACGCCACGACCCTTGCGTGGGTGTGCGCGCCGGGGTGACGCTGGAATCCCGCATGGCAATCGAAGTGATGAATGCCGTTCTGATGCACCAGGCTACGCGGGTGGACGGCGCGAATTTCCGGCTGTTTGACTTTTAGCCTTTGCGCCAGGTCAGGTGCAGCACAGATTTGGTTTCTGGTCGAATTCGGCCCTGATGGGCCAAGCGCAGACCACAGAGCCAGACGATATCCCCGCTGGCTCCATCCACCAGCGTAGGCCAGCCAGCGCGTAACGCTATGGGAACTTTGCAGTCGGTAAAAAAGTCGCCCAGCTGTTTGTGATGGCCTGCCATGCCCAGTGGCGCAATCCGTTGACCCTGGCGGGGCGTGGTCAGGAGAAGCTCGCCCACTTGTCGGGCATCGCACCAGGTCTGCCAGGGATCGCCCCCGTCCCGCCAGCCAGGGGGCAGAGCGCTCCGATCCACTTCCTCGCAGTGCAACAGCCAGCCGCCCACCAGCAGATCTTCGCCCACCTGTACGCGCACATTGCCCCAACGCGTGCGCCAATCCTCATCCAAAAAAGGCGTTTCCGGCAGAAAGGCGAGTGCCGTCTGTCTGTGCAGGCTAAAGCGGTCTTCTGTCGCGCTCCACGCAATCTCTCCGGTCAGCGGCGTGGGGCCAAAGTTGCTATTGCCGATAAGCCCATCGCGCAGGCTTTCGGTTCTCTCGTAGCCCATCGCCTTGTAGCCCATCGCCTTGTAGCCCATCGCCTCGGGGCTCATCGCCTCAGCGGGCGCGCCTACCCAGACCGCGGCCAGCCGCAGCACCCCCCTTTGGGTTGCCACGTCCAGAGCCTGAAAACTGTTCCGGTCCAAAACGACGCGTACAGGCGTAGGGGCCGGATGTGTGGGCGCTGGCGCAGAATCCTGGCGCAACGCGCTAAAAGCCTCCTCGTTGGCCCGTTTGGCCCGCTCATTTTCAGCATCCATCACCGCGCCCAGCCGAGTCAGCGCACCGGTCAGATTGGGATAAATTTCCCGCAGCGGGGGGAGAATCTGCTGGCGAAGGCGGTTGCGGGTAAAGGTCATCGATTGGTTGCTGGGGTCTTCGCGCCACGCCAAACGGCGCTCGTTGAGATAGTGTAGGATTTGCGTACGCTGAACGTCGAGAAGCGGGCGCGCCACACGCAGGGGGCGTTGACCGCTTTCCTCCGCCTGCCGAAGGGTGACGGGGCGCATTCCGGCCAGACCGGCCAGTCCGCTGCCCCGCAGCACGTGCATCAGAATCGTCTCGGCCTGATCATCGGCTGTGTGGGCCACAGCCACCGTCGGCAACGGCTCGCCTGCGGCCACCAGCGAGGCCGCGATGTCGGCAAAAAATCGGTAGCGCAGACGCCGTAGACCAGCCTCCAGATTGTTGTCCGCGGCTGCAATCCCCGCCGGGGAGAGCTGCCGGGTGTGGTAGGGCAGACCCAGCGCCGCGGCCAAGTGCGCCACAAATTCGGCGTCCTCAGCCGAGCCGGGCCGCACATTGTGGTCCAGATGGGCCACATGCAGAGACAGATTCCACACGGGCGCGAGACCGGCCAGCAGATGAAGCAGGCAGACGCTGTCCGCGCCGCCGCTGACCCCCATGACAACGGGTAGGGGTGGGGTGTCCTGGGCTTTGGGGAATATCTGATGGCGCGTCTGGGCTGTGATCAGGGCGCGGTTGAGCGGAATGGTTGGGTCAAGGGCTGGGGCAGGCATTGTCAGTGATATTCTTGGCGGAACAAGTGCGTCGGAATAGGCGTTGGAGAGCAGGAGATTGTGGACGGCTGGGCCAGTCGCCAAGCACGCATTTCGTATAATAGTTTCGTGTAATAGTATAGCACAGAGTGGGCGCACAGAGCGGGCGGGGTTGCTTTGTTGCGTCTTTCTGGCCTATGGTATAATGCAGTGTAATTTCAGGATTGCTTTTTATCGATCTGAATTAATTCAGTAGAGCGCTGCCAGGATAAATTTGGGCAGTTACTGGGTAGTTTATCGGCTCTACAAAGAGGAGAATACCCGGTTGGCAAATCCGTTAGATTGGCTTTTGGGCCTCTTTTCCCTGGATATTGGCATTGATTTGGGAACGGCCAATACGCTGGTGCATGTAAAAGGCAGGGGGATCGTCATTGACGAACCCTCTGTCGTCGCGATTGACAAATCCTCGCGACGGCGGATTGCCATCAAAGCTATCGGTAAAGAAGCAAAGGAAATGGTCGGGCGCACGCCAGCCCACATTGTGGCGATTCGCCCTTTGCAAGACGGCGTGATATCCGATTTTGAAGTGACCGAACGGATGATCCACCACTTCATTGGCAAAGTGCATGGCAACCGGGCGTTTGGTACGGCCCGTCCTCGTGTAGTCATCGGCATCCCTTCGGGCGTGACAGAAGTGGAAAAGCGGGCTGTGCGGGATGCGGCCATCAGCGCGGGCGCACGGGAGGCCGGTCTGGTCGAGGAGCCGATGGCAGCGGCTATCGGCGCGGGGCTACCCGTGACTGAATCTATCGGCTCGATGATTGTGGATATCGGCGGTGGTACGACGGAAGTGGCTGTGATTTCGCTGGGTGGTATTGTCGTTTCCCGCTCAATTCGTGTAGCCGGTGATGAGATGAATGAGGACATCATCAACTACGCTCGACAGAAGTACAATCTGCTCATCGGTGAACGCCAGGCCGAACGGGCAAAGGTAGAGGTTGGGTCGGCCTATCCCCTGGAGCAGGAGCGCACGATGATTTTGCGCGGGCGCAATCTGATCACCGGTCTGCCCGAAGCCATCGAAGTCAGTTCGGTGGAAATCCGTGAAGCCCTTTCCAGTTCGGTGGATGTGATTGTCGATGCGGTGAAAGATACACTGGACGAGACGCCGCCGGAACTGGTGGCGGACCTGATGGAGCACGGCATTGTGCTGGCTGGGGGGGGGGCGCTGTTGCAGGGCTTGGCCCAGCGCTTGCAGGACGAGACGCGGATGCACGTCTACGTGGCTGACAACCCCCTAACGTCGGTTGTATTGGGCACGGGGATGATTTTGGAGAAGCCTGAGTATTACCGGGAGACTCTCTCCTCCATGCAGCGCAAGAGTACGATTCGATAGCGATTTCTTTGTGACTGCTCGGCCAGGCAAAGAGGAGGACGCAGATTGTCATGATTTGAATTGATTTACGCTGATTTTGACCGAAATCGGTCTTAACGATTAGCGAAAATTACTCTTTCAATCTGTTTGATCTGCGTCCGCTTTTGATAGGCTGCACAGTTACATTTCACTTTCCGGGGCTTTCTCCTGGAAAGTCGGCGAAACGGTCCCTTAACTCCCCATGCGTGACAATCCGCGAAGATTTAGCGCTCCCGCCGATTTAGGCATTCGATTGATCATTCTCGTCCTCATTGCTCTTCTGCTGATGGCTTTGCAGCAGACGGGCCGTTTGGGGACGGTTGAGGGCGCGGTCGCATTGGTCACATCCCCCGGACAGCAGGGCCTGTCCAGTCTCACCGAACAGGTGGTCCAGACGGTAGACACGCTCAGCAACTTCCAGAATTTGCAGGAACATACTGCCGAATTGGAGAGCATCAACCGCAGTCTGCTGGCCGAAAATCTGCGGCTTCAGGAGATCGAGCGGGAGAACCAGCGGCTGCGTGAACTGCTCTCCTTTGGCGAAACCCGGCCCGGTATCGAGTTGCGGGGCGGCCAGATCATCGCCCGTGTGATTGGGCGGGACAGCAACAACTTCCTCAACTTTGTGATGGTGGACCTGGGCAGCAGCCACGGCATTGCCGTCGGTATGCCGGTGTTGAACAACGAGGGCCTGGTGGGCCGTGTGAGCGAAGTTACCAGCCGTTCGTCCAAAGTCCTTCTCATCAGCGACCCCCTCAGCACTGTCAATGCCATCCTCCAAAGCAGCCGTTTGACAGGCGTCGTCAATGGCACTGTCGGCGACGATCCCGTGATGGGCTTCATTCCCCAGGGCACGCTTGTGGGCGTGGGTGAGGTTGTGCTCTCCTCCGGGATGGGCGGCAACTTCCCCAAGGGCATTCCCATTGGACAGGTGATCGAAGTACGTCAGCGGGACTTTGAGGTCTTTCAGGAGGCTGTGGTTCGCCCGATTGTGGATTTTGGCCGTCTGGAATTTGTGCTGATCGTCACCAATTTTGATCCCCTGGAATTTGTGCCTGATCTGGATGTTCTGCCCGGCACTCCTATCCCCGGCACTACCACCCCATGAACAGAACATCGCTCTATTTTTTGATGATTCCCCTATTGGGGGTAGCCGCTATCATCCATTCGGTGGTAGTGCCTCGGCTTGCCATTGCCCATGTGCGCCCGGACCTGCCGGTGTTGTTGGTGGTCGTTTGGGCGCTGCTCTACGGCGGATCGGGTGCGCTGATAATCGGCTTTGTGGCTGGTCTGTGGATGGATGTGCTGAGCGGGGGGCCGATGGGTGGTTCCAGCCTGGCGTTGATGGGGGTGGCGCTGGTCGCGGGCGTCAGCTACAATCGCTTCTTTCGCAGCAATCTGCTGGTTCCTATCGCCAGCATCGCCGTGGGCACGCTCGTCTACTCCTATTTATATTGGGGGGTGCTGGCACTCACCAACCATTGGCTGCCTTTTTGGGATACAACCACACGTTTGATCCTGCCTGCAATGGTGTACAATGGGGGCATTATGCTACTCTTGATTCCCTTTCTCAACCGCCTCCCGGAGCAGCAGGAGGTGGGTTAGGCTATGTTTGAACGTTCCGAACGCACAGCCACACTGGCTACGGCAATGGTGCGCCTGGGAGTGTTATTTGCTTTCCTGGTGCTGATTGGCCGATTGTATCAATTGCAAATCCTGCAAGGCTCGACTTACCAAGCCCAGGCCGACGAAAATCGCCTCCGTTTTATCGAAGTGCCGCCTCTCCGGGGTGTCATCTACGATCGCAACGGGGAGATTCTGGCACGCAATCGACCCAGTTTTGTGATTGCACTGGTCCCTGCGGAGTTGCCGGACGATAATATCGACACGGACATCGACGAAGAGCAGTTCGCCATCGAGCGGCTGCTACGGGTGCTGCGGGCCGACAGCGACCCAGATATTGCGCTCAATCTGGCCGAAGTGATGTTTCTGCGGCTGGGTCGAGCCGACTTCGCCAATGTGGTGACAAAGGCTGGCATCGATCTGGACTTCCGTATCGTCACCCTGCAATATGTGGAAAAAGTGGGCGAGACTGAGCAGTTGGTTGACCGGCCCACGCTGATCCCCGATCTTTCCAAACCCCTGCCGCTGGAGGGGCTGGTGGCGCTGGTCTACCGGGCCGTGCAACTGGGAACTCAGGGCAGCTCCTACGAGGCCATCCCTCTGTTGGAACTGGTCAACCGGGACAGTGCCTTTGATGTGGCCGAGGAGACCTATCACTTGCCAGGCGTGAAGGTGCAACAGATTCCTGTGCGGGAATATGTTTTTCGCGATGTTGTGAGCCATAGCCTGGGCTTTATGGGGCCGATTCCTGCCCTGGCCGCGGAAATCTATCAATCCGAAGGCTACCGGAACCCCAACGAGCAGGTGGGGCTGAATGGTCTGGAATTCAGCTATCAGGACGAGTTGCGTGGTGTGCCGGGGCAGAAGTATATTGAGGTGGACATTTTGGGGCGGGAGATGCGGACGGTCGGGAAGGTGGTCGAACCCGTCCCCGGACTTAATTTGCGCTTGAGTCTGGATATACGCCTGCAGGAGGTAATGTACAATTCCCTGTCGGCGATGATGGAAAAGGTCAAGTCGCCCAATGCCGTGGCGATTGCTATGAACCCCAAGACTGGTGCGATTCTGGGATTGGTCAGTCTGCCCTCTTTCGATAATAATATATTTTCAGACGGGATTGGGCCGGAGTATTTCGCTCTGGAGAGTAACCCGAATAAGCCGCTCATCAATTACGCCATCGGTGGTCTCTACCCGCCTGGCTCGACTTTTAAATTGGTATCTTCCGCAGCGGCCCTGGCCGAAGGGGTGATCGGCCCCACCAGTATCATCGCAGATAACGGGCCGATTTATTTGCGCAATCGCTTCTTTCCCGACGATTTGACTCAGGCCCAGAAGTTTGTGAGTTGGAACCATAAATTGGGCATCAACCACGGATCAATGACCGTTGTGGAGGCGATGGGCCTTTCCAACGACATTTTCTTCTATTTGCTCGGCGGTGGTTTTCCCAATGCCCTGGAAGGCTTGGGCAACGAACGGTTGGCGAAATGGATGAGTCTGTTTGGCTACGGCTCGCGGACGGGCATCGATCTGCCCGGCGAAGTTACCTCTTTTCTGCCCGACGACCAGTGGAAGCGGATTACCTGGGCCGAATCCTGGACTACGGGCGATAGCTATAATATGGCGATCGGTCAGGGGTATGTGGAGGGGACGCCCTTGCAGGTGCTCGTTTCTGCGGCGGCCGTGGCCAATGGCGGTTTTGTGATGAAGCCCCAGATAGTGCAGGAGATGATCGACGCTGAGGGCGGTCTGCAATGGGAGTTTAAGCCCCAGGTGGTGCGGGAATTGCCCGTTAGCAAGAGCCTGCTCCATTACGTGCAGCAGGGGATGTGGGCCGTTGTGAACACTCCCTATGGCACTGCGCCCAACACACGGGTTCCTGGGGTGACGGTTGCGGGCAAGACGGGTACGGCTGAATTTTGCCAGTGGGACCCGGTTATTGAGGATTGCGCTTTTCGAGACAAAGACGACAATCTGCCTTTTCACGCCTGGTACGTTGGCTATGCACCCTACGAAGACCCTGAAATTGTCGTTGTCACCTTTCTTTATAACGGTGGTGAAGGCTCGGCGGTGGCCGCGCCGGTTGCTCAGGAGATTTTGAACTTCTATTTCAACGGCCCACCACCCCCTGCCGACGAGCCAGCGCAAACAGCAGCAAGCGAGTGATCCTGTGTCCGAATCCACCCAACCCATAACCAGACCCAGAGACCCAGCCAGCCGTCAGCGCGCTGACTCCCCGGCCAAACCGTCGATCGTGCGGATTGTCGGCATAGGCGATGGGATCGTCATGCGCATCGGGGATCAGGAGGGGCGCTGGGGCGATATTGTGCGGGTGTTGGCCGGTCATTTGGTCAAGGCCGAGGGCTTTTTCCAGGGCGAACGGGTCGCTATCGAAATCGGCTCGCGGCTGCTGAGCGCAGATGATATGCAGCAGATCGCGGATGTGCTGACAGGCTATAACATTGCCATTTGGGCTGTGCGCACCAGCAATCCGGAGACCCGGCGGATGGCCCAGGAGATTGGGCTGTCGGTGGAAGGGGCAGACGGAAACAGTGGGGACGGCAGCAGTGGGGACGGCAGCAGTGG
>Ga0209284_10002537_pt1 | contig 24672 bp, 25 predicted proteins | sample FRY03_FD_187211 | JGI IMG/M metagenome (GOLD analysis project Ga0209284, IMG submission 187211) | Freshwater microbial communities from Lake Fryxell liftoff mats and glacier meltwater in Antarctica - FRY-03 (SPAdes) (version 2) | ecosystem: Environmental > Aquatic > Freshwater > Ice > Glacier...
TCCGGTAGATCCGACAAGGGCAGGGTCAACATACAAATTAGGGCAGTCATCAAAGTCAGTATCCCCTACTAGCAATCCAGTGCCCGCTAAGGAATCAAAATCAATTGCTAGTTTTCCGTCCGTAACCGTCAATCCGCATCCAAGAGGTAACAGGCTCCTGGACACTAACTTTGGTTGGCAGTCCTCAGACACGTCATCTATTTCAACCCTACCTATCATCATTGCGTTAGTTCCCGTCCCTCCTAGACTACATGAATTTAACGGCGAGACCGTTCCGTCTAAGCAGGTTGTAATGACTACTCGCTCTTCGTCGGTTACTCTCGTGGCGTCTATTAGGTCAAACAGATTTACCTGCAACTGCTGTGCAGGGATGTTTATAAATCCCACTCGTCTAACTAATCCGCACCCTGCATCCTCTCGGCAGGTCTCATAAATAATCCCGGTATTAAATTCCGGGAGGGCCCCACCGTCTATGTCAATACACGGGTCTACAGGAAGTTCCACCACATACGCCTCAATGTAAACACCTAATCTAATCTCCCCTTGGGCCGCAGGGGTGGCCACATTTACGGTTAACCTCTTCAATAATGTAGCCGCTGTCCAAACTGAGGAATTTACTTCTATGCGAAACTTAACAGTATTGCCAGACACACACGAAACTACCCCTGCCGGTAAGCTAGGGGTACTGAGAGTCAATGCCATGTCTGACTCAGGTAAGAAACGGTATCTAACTTCCCAATAATCCCCTGCGGGGAATACAAAGGCAGTCCTGTTTGAGAACTTTAAGTCGGTGGTAAATGTATAGGGGCCATTAAACGGCAAGAATTTTCTGTATGTATGTACTATAAATATATCATATTTTTCCGGGCTGCGGAGATTTGCTACCGTCTGGGGAGTAGCACTACTGCCATGTATATTTCTCGCCCCCCCGTCAAATATTAAAAAACCTTGTACTTCGCCCGCTCTTGCAGTCAACGCAAGGATATCAGGATCGCCTTCATTACATACTGCTAGGCTATTGCACCCTTCTGGGTCAGACACTACTATTAGGCCCCTGCCCGCAAGCTGCTCGTGGTTTATTTCAATTGCCCCATCTGTTACTTTTAGCCCGCATCTGATTGGGATATCTATCTCGGTAAATAATGCGCCATACTCGCAGCAATCCCCTACATATTCTGATGCGTACTCACTATCAAACTTTACTATGCCCGAAGTCGTTGCCAACGTCTCATAAGAATTCAGGGGGTCCGTAAACCCAAGGACCGCATTAGACTCAGGACCAGATCCTAAGGATTCAGGCAGGGTCGCATTAAATTCCCCAGATATTGCTAGGTGGTGTATGTCCTTTGCATCGACATACACGATTTTCTCCGCCTTTACCTCAAAAGACGTCGAGGTAAGTTTATTTGTCAGAGTTACCGCAACCCGTACAGTCGCTACGAACACCTCATCCCCACACCAGGATACAGTAGCCATGTTAGTTAGAGGTTGGTTCTCGGTGAGAGTCGGAGGAGGTATAGTGTCCTCTACTGTGACTGTCCATACAGAAGACGTTGCCTCACATAACTCCCTACCAGAGTCGTCCTTTGACTCATACGTTAGTTCAATCGAATATGTGGAAGTTTCGCATAACCTAGAGTGATCTGGCCCTGAAATATCAAGCTTTACATCAAAATTCTTAGCCTCTCCTAAGTCCCCCTCTGATTGATCCATGTTAGGGTCATTGCCCAGACAATTGAAGGTTACTTTAGATACTATGCTTTTTGTTGATACGCCGCCAGTGGTTCCGTTTAAGGCAATGATCTGCCAAAATATGGTTTCCCCTAGATTGATATCCGGACCTCGTACCAGTACATAGGAATTACCCGTGACCTTTCGCTGGGATACGTTTGGCCCAGACATGTTCTGGTCTTTTGACCATTGAACAATGTAATGGGTGGCCCCGACAACTTCCAACCACTGTAGGATTATGCCGGTCCCTGACGCCACGTTGCTTTTTAGGCAGACAGTCGCCCCATCTCTCGGCAATAGTATCAAAGGAGTGCTAAGTACCCGCTGGTTAGACCAGTTTACATAATCGTCTGTTAAGTCTGGACATACTTTTAGGTTCAGTGAATAGTCGTAATTACTCATGTTGGGTATTATTCGCAGATATTAAGTATGACGGATGTTACTAGAAATTGGCCAGATATGGAGAAAGTAGACGCGGTAGTCCCTGAGATAGACATAGATACCAATCGTACTTTATACTCCTCTCCATTATACCCCACAAAGGTCAACGGGACAATTGTAAAAAATCCCCTTCTGTAGTAAATATCGTCAAATAGACACTTCTCCTCTGCGCACAATCCCAAGCAATTAAATTCGAAGGTATCCTCCCCATGAACAATTGGGTTACACGCCTCCTGATACACAACTGCGTTCGCTGTTCTCTGAGTAGAATACTTGATCGAAGGTAGGTAAGGTGAGTAGCTGAATTGAACAGGCATCTCTACACCATTTATCGTGACTGCCATCTTTTATCCTATATGTATGGGTTTATGATTGGAAAAATATCCGCAGAGTCATCTACAATTATATTGAAGGTACGATTATCATTGACAATTGACCCTTGCCCTGGTTGATTGCCGCCTTTTATATTAGGAGCAGCTCCCGGACCGACTTTGAGATTGATGGTCATTCCAGCAAGTTTGATCTTTAGGCTTTTTGCTATTGCCTCTGCCCAAACTCGTCCTAGTTCTTCTACGAAGTTAGGGAGTAGTAGGGAATCGCCAACTGCCTTAGCCTGGGCCTGAGCATTTTTAGCTAGAGGCTTAAACTTCTTACCTGCCCGATTAGCATCAAACTCAGCATTCGCCTCTGCAATTTGCAAATTCTGATTAAGCCTTGCGACTTTTTGCATATTTGCATTTGGGCCTTTTGCTAGTTCCTTGTTCTTTTGGTCATTAAGATTGTTAAGCCTTCTTAGGGATCTTTCCGCCCGATTGTCCGCCTGCTCTTGTATCTTATTTCTAAAGGCTAAGAGTTGATTGGCCGTGGCAATAGATGCCACTTGACTAGCTAGTTTATCCGTGATGGATTCTACTAGCTTGTCTTCCTTTGTAAGTTCATCATTCTTATCCGAAATCGCCTTTTCTCGTTCCTCTTTTAACTTAGCCAGATCTCCTAAAAGAATAGCATCCAGTTGAGCCGTAGCATTGGCCTTAGCTCTCTTAATCAAGTCTAAGTCTGCCTCGTCTCGGAACTTTTCTTCTAGGTCTTTTAGCTCTTCATTGAGCCTTTGCTGCGATTCGAGGATGACGAGGATTCGTTCCTCTTGATACTTCATCTCCTCGTCTTCGATATCCTCTAGCAACTCTCGCCGTCTGGCTAATGTGTCTGCCGCTATATCCTTATCTCGATCTGCCCTGAATTTATCAATGGCGTCTTGAATAGCGGCTTCATTATCTACTCTATCTTTGATGCGGGCATCTACATCTAGGGTGGAACCACCTTGTGCTACAGTATTCGCCCGTTCCTTATTAAGTTCTACAATTGCCTTACGCTGGGCATCTATCGCCGCATTGTATGCCGATATAGCACTTGCACCCTTTTGCTGCGAGTTGGTAAATTCTTCAAAGGATTTATCGGCAGCATCCATTGCCTTTGCTAGGGCATCTGAGGCTCCTGCCTGATCCCCGATATAAGTGGCGACTAACTTGATTATCGAATTTTTGGTAAATCCTTTAGATACGCCGTCAGATATAATACTAGCAATTTCGTCGGCTTTAGGGAGAATCTTATTAAGTGCATCACTTTGAATAAGTTTATCCTTGGCTAATTCTGCCGCCTTGCTTACCGCCTTGTCGATATCCTCGGCACCACTTTCAGGGGTAATCCCTAAAAGAGTCGCGAGGTTAGGGGATGAAGCTACTAACCCCTTAATCGCAGAGTTGTTCCCATCTCTAAGCAAAGCCCTCCTTGCTTTTAGTAATTTGGCTTGGAAGTTAGACAGTTCGGTTGCCTCGTTCGCAAGGGAATCCCTTGACGATTTGACAGTAGCCGCACCTTGTTTAATGGTATTATAGAATTCATCGTAAGAATTTGCTGCCACCTTTAATTTATCAGATAACCCGGTCAAGGATGCTAATTCTGAAGTTAACTCGGTAGTCCCTACTATGTCTCCTAGCTTCTTAGCTTTAAGTAGTTTAGCCTCAGTTTCCTTTATCTTGGTCTGGACTGCTTTTATATCTGCCTCCATGCTCGCCCTATCGAACTTACCAGAGTTAATCTGGCTTTTTAGTTCTTCCGATTGGGTCTTATTTAGGGATGGCAGATTAAGGAATAATTCCAGACCTTTGTTGAACTCTTGGGCGGTATCAGATACCGCCTCTCGGAAGTCAGACAGTTTCTTGATGTACTTATCGTACTTCTCAAATACCTCATCCGTCGCGTCCCCCGAATCCTCCGCTGCGGAGGTCCATTCCTTGATCGCCCTTGCTACAAGAATTCCAAATGGAATAATTCCCCCCGATAAAAGACCTAGACCCAGAAGCAGGAATGCATCCTGTACGCCCAATATGGATAAACTTAACCCCGCGAGACTCGCTGCTATCCCTGCAATATGTACGCCCATGCGAGGTAGTACCGTAATCAGCACTTTTAAAGCCGACATCATATTCTTAAAGAATTCGATGATGTTATCTTTGTTACCCCTCACCATCTTAATCATCTCGGTTGCAAACCGTATCATGTTTGTAAATGTCTCAGCTACTGTGTATCCTAAGCTCTCAAATCCTGGAGTAAGCTCGCCACTAGCCTTAGAAAACTCGGCAAAGAGTAATTGTAACTCTCTTGAAAACTCCCTAAAGGCGGGAACTACTAGGGCATACACCGCTAATTGGAACATCTTAAACGCGGGGATTACAGTCTTTTGAATAATTCCTGCGATTGACTTTAGGATAGCACCAATGGATTCGGTTGCAAATCCTACATCATTAACTAATGCGGTAGAAAATGCCCCTGCCATCGCCACTGCAAATGCAGATAATGCTGCTATTACTACGCCTATTGATGCTACGATTGCAATGGTGACAACGGAGGCTATAGCTATTAAGGTGCCCGCCGCCGCCGCAATAGGGGCCAGTATCCCAGAGAATGAAGCGAAAAGGGTGGTTACAAGAGTAATAGCCCCTGCTAAAGACCCGATTCCTGTTACTAGCGATCCGATGACCAGTACAACAGGGACCGCTGCTGCCGCAAGTGATCCCATACCAAAGGTAAAAGCCCCTATGGTAGTTAAGGTTGCCCCAAATGCGATGCCCACTTTAGAAATACTACTTACTATCCCTTGGCTTTGACTAACAAATGCCGTCATCCCCGTTACTATATCAGTAAGGGCTTGGATCACTTCTCTGGATGGGGCTAGAAGGATCTTACCTAAAGTAATTGATAACGACTTAACCGCACTGTTGAGGATAGTTACATCGCCAATTAGTGTATTAAGCTTGATTCTTTCAATTGATCTTGCTAATCCCGTTGCGTTTTCGATCTGAGATAATAACGCATCAAATGTCGCAGAGCCTTGGTTAATAAGGGCTTGCAATGAACGGAATGCCCGTTGGTCGAATAGTTGACCTAATGTCTCAGCACTTGTGCCGATTCTCTCAAACTCTTTTACGATCTGAGATAGATTATTCTTTCTAGGATCAATGTCTGCAAAAGTAGAACCTAATCGTCGTAGTGTCTCATCCGCTAGGTCTGCGTTTTCTACCAACTGAGTAAGAATTCTGGATAGTCCAGTACCCGCAATACTTGATCTAAGACCCGAGTTAGCTAATACGCCCAGGGCTGCTGCTGTTTGTTGTACCGACTGCCCGAATGCCGCCGCCGCAGGGGATGCAATCTTGAACGATTCCTTGAGCTTAGTGATATCAGTGTTAGCATTAGTTACCGTGGCTGTGAGGATATCTGCTACTTCATCCGCAGACTTCGCCGACAAGGAGAATGATCTAAGAATAGATGCCTGTAGGTCGGCAGCGTCCTTAATACTAGATCCGGTTGCTGCCGCTAACCTAGCTACGCCCGCAATAGAGTCCGATACCTCTTGGAATGAGAATCCCGCCAATCCTAATACTTCAGCGGCAGCCGCGATTTCAATGGCGGTGAACTTAGTGGTCTCTGCCAATTTCAATATCTGGTCAGATAGGGCCTCAATTTTTAACTGGGTTTCTGCTGACCCGTCTTGAAGTCCGTTGATAACAGAGCTAAAGTCGGCAACTGCTTGTTCATACTTGGCCGCGTCGCTGGCGAATACTACGAAGAACCCACTTAAGATTGCCCCATAAGCCAGTAACTGGATGCCCGCGTCTCTAAGAATAAATCCGGCTTGTCGTAAGCTAGATCCAAAGCTAGTAATGACTCCGCCGATTGACTTGAGACCATTGCCAATCTGGGAAGCGGCATTACCTATGGTCCCACTTAAACGACGAAAGGCGTTACCTAAATTAGCGATGCCCGCCGAAGCATTCCCCTTGGAGAATTCTCGGATAGCACGATGAATTTGGATAACGCCTTTTCTCACATTTAGAAATGGAGTGCGAGTCGCAGTGTCTAGTTTTTTAGCCGCATCAATGATAGATCCAAAATTAGATGCATCCCTGGGCTTAAACGGGGCATCTCTACGCCGTCCGCTTTGCTTAACGGTGTCTCTTTCCTTCTGGTCATCTTTTGCCTGCTTCCTCGCGGCATTGATCTGGCGAGTGAGCTTTAAAATAGCAACAAGCCTATTAACAGTAATCTTAAATGCCCTGTTAAGAAGCGTTACCGACGCCGCAACCTTTTCGAAGATAGCCTTAGCATCGAGGAAGTTAGCCAGTCCGACTTTAATTAGCTGGATGTCATCGTATAGTTTCTGGGCAGAAACCCCTACTTTGTCCATAGAAGCAGGTAGAGTATTTAATCTCCTAGCACCCTCTACTAATATCTTGATCTTGAGGATTGCTTCCCCTAACGATGACGCTGCCATAAGGTATTACTGCCTATTGAAAGTTTTTGATGAATTCACTATATCCGCTCTCAGTTGCGTTAGAAGCACGAGATACATTAGCAAGGGTTAAATAATGTTTGTTTCTGTGTCTTCTAACAGTATCGAGGAGGGTCATCATTTGATAGTAAGTCAAATCTAACACCTCCTCGATGGGCCTACCTAATTCAATTACAGATTCGGAAATAAATTCGCCTAATCCGTAACTACTTCCTTGGGACTCTCCTGAAAAAAGGTCAGAAGTGCTTGGGGAACTGGTATCCCCGCTAGTAGAAAATTTTTGCGGATGGTACTTACATCGTATACCTCCTTGACGGCTACGATAATTTCAGATAAGTCCACCAGGTTGATGTCATTATCCCATTCATCTGCGTAAATATCCGACTTTTCTCGAATCGACGCATAGATAAACTTTTTAACCAATTCGAATAGCTCAGGGCTTAGCAGCATTACCGCAAACGCTCTAACGCTAGATAGATCAGACTCATCATCTTCCTTACCAGCCAATTGACTAAGGACTTCCATCAAGTTGAGTCCGTCTGAGATTAGGGTGAGCATTGCCCGAGTCCCTAATGCCTTGAATTGGTATGTACCAATTGTCAAGTTTACCTCATGCCCTAAGTTGGCAAGTTTGATTGCGTCTACTCCAGTTTGGACTTTGGCAACGCTTCCGTCTTTCCCTAAATCTTTAGTCATCTTTATTGCTTTCGTGTTTGGTTGCTTAGGTGGTCTAATAGCTGACCGATTTTCTTATTGTATGTCAAAGGCTCAACGCAGGTTTCGCCATTAGTGTACTGAAACAGCAATTCATTAAACTGTTCCCTGCTGGCGTCAACCTCGAAGTTGAATAAGAAGATGTCTCTTCCTCGCTCGTTGTGAAGGGGGGTTAATCCCTTGAACCTAGCGTCATGCACTAATTGGGCCCATATAAACCCGGCCTGTTTCATGTCTCGCGTGCTGTATGTGATCATGTTAATTTGAATCCAATGTGATGAGAAAATAAATCTTTAATCTTACGTTCATAAATATCCTGTGATCTAGGTTAAGCGATTATACGCTTAGGAATGGAGCAGTCACCGTCAAGTCAGTCTCAACGATGGTGTGGTCGTCCTCAGGGAATACGTATCGAGCTTTCTTAAGTTCGGAGTACCATGAAGCTCCGTCTGGACCTACGGCACATCCGCAGTCACCCGCATCGCAATGACGAGACGTATCCAAATCGTTAGCCAATCGGTAATCACCGATAGCGGCGCTCAAGATGGACCGAATCAACCCTGATTCGCTCAATACGCTGCTTGGGTCAAGAATCGTGAAGTCCGCTACGGCTGGGATGGCGGTGACTTCTGCTACCGTAACTGTGAATGAGCCAATTTGGAAGGCTTTGTTAACTAGCGACATTTTTTATGTCCTTTTAAGGTTTGAAATAATACTAAGTACAGGTGATAGCATCTACATAAACACATCCATCGGTTACGATACCGAAGGTATTAGCGTTTGAAGGGTCTTTCAAGATTTCGAATTCCATTGCCAATTGAGTATTTTCTGTGATACTCAATACATATTCGGATTCAGTAATGCTTACTGCCCGATAGAATTCAAAGGATCGGCAACCGCAAGCAGGGCCTGGTCCCTTAATTGCCAAGGTGTTCTCTTCTAGCAAACAACCGTCGTTGTATCCTAAAGTAAGAACCGCCAACGCCAAGTTTGCCGCAGGGTATCCCATTGCCAATCGCAATAGGTCAAGAGTTACCTCTTGGGCGGTCAAACTTACAAATAGTTGCTCTGATGTTCGAACTGTCTTAGCAGTTCCTGCTAGCTGGTCGGATGGGATCGACAAGTAAGTTGGGGTGTGCCGAACGGTGCAAGACCCAGTTGTCGATCCAATATCCGCATCATTAAGACATATCGTGTATGTACCAATGATGAAGTTGGTTGGATCAATAGCCATTAGTTTTTAACTCCTAACACTCGCCTAATTCTGAAGGTCGAGTGTCTGTTAAATTGGGACATTCCTCAATGTCTATTACTGTCTGAGGTTGGCAAGCCTTCCTCCAAGTAAATTCTACGTCAAGAACGTCTGTAAATATATCTAAATTGTTATCAAAATCGTCATCTATTGTTTGCCTGAAGATTATCTTGCTATAAGAGTTATCTATATCAGAATTTGATACATCCCAGTAAGGGACGGTTTCTGCCAAACCTTCAATGGCGTCCATGATCTGCATGTATTTTAATGGATGCGTACTATGCGATGAAATTCGCACTGTGGTCTTCTTTATGCTCATTATGGTATCAGATAGAGGAAGGCTTGGCCTAATCTCTACTGATACATACGGCGTAATCTGCCTGCCTTTTTTTAGATCCTGCCCTATGCTGACTTTATCTGTGGGTAGTAGCGAGGTCAAAGGAGCATAAGCGGATAGAGAGGAGATTATCGCAGATCGGAATAAGATATTACTCATAGTATAATCACCGTTCTCATTCTTGATAATACTGCAACTGCAAATGCCTCCATTATCAGGCTCTTATTATCCTCGTACACCGGGATGATAATTGGGTATGCCTTTGTCCCGTAGGACATGATATACTTTCTAAAGGAAGTTGTCTTTTTATCTAATGTCTCTTCCTTTAGTCCTGGATATCTATGCTTCATCCACGCCCTAAGTGCAGCGAACTCTACTTTTCGTCGGGCTGTTCTTTTCTTGCCGGGACGAGGCTCAATGGTAAGACCGTGACTTATGAAATACCCAAAGGTGACCTCTCTCTTAACCTCACTCATCTCTGATCTAGTACTCGCGAGCAAATTGCCCGTGAATATATGATCCCCCCACTTTGGCCTGGTGTCTGTCACTAATACTTCTTTGATTCTGTTAATGACAACGGCATCAATTGCAAATTTAAGGGCGGGGGTAAAGCTTGCCTCTATTGCCGGAAGTCGTTTAATATTAACCAACGCCTTTTCGAATCCCGAAATCTCCGCATCAATATTAAACATCTAGTACCCCTCATTTGGATAGTCTCGGTCATCCAACTCTACTTGTAAAGTAGTGTGGTGCCATCTTCCATCTACATCCAGTTGATGCTTGTATCGGATAATCTTGTAGTAAACAGGAGGGGCGGTGAATCTATAGAATTGAAAATCCCCATCCAACTCTACGCAGGTATCTAGTGAGTTATACGTCCTTGATGACGATCCATTAGATATGGTCCAAACCCCTTCAGACACTGACACAGAACTGGCACCATTTTCCCACTTACTGCTTGTGGGATTCCAAGTGAATATCTTGTCCCCACTTATAGTACCCATCACTATTTGCGGGCCAGTATTATCCGGCACGTTTAAGGGGGTTACTACGTTAGGAGGGGTTCCCCAATGGACTACTACAAAGTCAGAGTTTAGTATCTTGTTTGGTAGTTCAGTGCCATTTAGGATTACTCGCCGCATCTTGGCGGACCCTTCACCGTAATCCATAGGACGTGTGAAGTTCTCCGAAAAGAATCGTAGCTGAGACATTCTTCCTGGGATAGAATCGTATAGAACAATGTCATCGCAGTCAGGGAGTATCGTACCGTGTACTACTTTATTTATCCTGCGGACTATCTGGAATGAATGCTGGCTTCTCATCTGATTCGGACTTCTTGGCACTGTCATATTTCTTAAGCTCCTTCTTCTCAGACGTTAGTGTTAAGGCTGTGCCATCAGTGAATTCATTTGGCAGTTTGAAGTCCGCCGTGTCAATCTTGGAGCCTTCTGAGAACAAATACTTGCCGGATTTAATGAAAACGGCTTTTCCTTTAGGAACAGTAAAAATTACCGACATCTGTTATTTCCTTTACATGAATCATCGTAGTCGCCACTAATCGCGATGATTCCTAACTGGTGAAATGGGTTGATATACGCTTCTAGTTTCACATCCAGTTCACTAAACCCTGTAGAGATTCTTAACTGGGATAATGTGTAATCTTGTTGCCATGATTTGCTAGTGTCTTCGAAGTCTTCACGAGTCACTCTAGCCTTTAGTAACCCCATTGATCCTGGCTTGATGTACTCATGGGCTAATGTGTATACCACATCTCTTACGCCCGCTGGCATCGTCTCTCCAAACGTCCCGCAGATCCGAATCTCTCTGCAAGGAAAAGAATCATTGCAATACTTGATCTTTCTAGGACTGGACTCAAAGTGATCAAGATCTATTGTTTCCCACTCATCACATTGGTAGGAGCATTTCTTTATCTCCACCGATGCCAATGTTTGTAGTGCTTGGGAAGTGAGAGTGTGAAGGAAGATCTCACTATTGTTCTTGCCTACGGTTGTGAGGCACATTTCAGCAGAGCAGTAATTCATCCCTGTCATTCGGGATACAAGCTCTAAGGCAATATCCAACTTAGTCTGAATGAATGCCTCACTACAACATAGAGTTTCTGTAGTGCATGAAAAATATGAGGTTAGGTTAGATGCTAGTAAGCACATCGGTTCTTAACTTTCTTCTAAAATAGAATCTACGCCGTTTTTGGTCAGATTGATCCTGCTCATATTCCTCATCTTGGGGATCAATCTTGAAGAACCATTTTCTATCCTCCTGGCGACGTTCTCTTTGCTTTTCAAACCAGTCTATAATGGGAGTATTCCGGTACTTGCAAGATTGGATTAGTCCAATCAAGCAGAGTAACAGAATAATTCCAAGAATTAGATAGGACTTCATTAGTAGCAGCCGTTAGGTCCACAAACTTGCGAACGGGGAGCAAAGAACCTTGGGCGATTCACCACTCGGCGAACCGGCTGTGCCGCTCGTTGAGGTTGATATTGAACGGCAGGCTGTGGTTGGTATTGAACGGCAGGCTGCGATTGGGGTTGAAAGTAAGTCGTGGGGCGGTCAACCGGATTTCCATTGATATGAGTTACTCTCTCGCTAACTACTCCTTCTAACGCATATTGTGATGTATCAGCTACTGCCGCCGACTTTACCGATGCCTCGTGCTTTGCCTCAAGGGCACTGATACGAGTTTCGTGGTCATCCAATTGCAAAGACATGGCGTCCGCCAAAGTCATTACCAAAGGTTTGCCGTCTTGAACGGGGATAGCTCCAACGCCACACATTGCTACTAAAGACAGGATTGCATTCTTGATCATGGTATTACCTTATAAGTTTGAGTTTTCGGGATCTTCTACAGACCCAGTGATTACATAGAAGTCGTGGAACTTGCGGCATTGAAAGGCGGATTGCATGGTCATTAGACCGTAACCTGCTTCGCCCCAACTTGGTCCTTTTGGTCCATACAGGGCGTCTTGAGTCGGACCCCATGAATTTTTAAGGTCAGGGTGAATGATGTCATTGCCTCCAACCCATTTACCTGAGTGGAACAAGGTAGCGTGATTTCCTGGTCCTTTACCCTGAGCTATGTACCCATTAGAAAGCCGCATACTAGCATTAGACACATGCCAAGCCATGACAATAGGATAATTGCGAGCAATACAAGTAGCAATGGTTCTTCGGAATCCCTCATAGTCATTAGGGACTTTGTAAGGTTCCCATGCCTTGAATCGAGATGCTGCTTTGTCTGCCTCTTGACGGACTGCCGAATTTACTTGGCTTTTATTATAAACCAAGTGGCCAATCTGACCCGAAGGTAGAACTCTGGGGGCACATCCTACATCCTTAATAAATGCCATGCCTCTATGTAGCAAAGATCCAATATCTCGTCCATCATTGATATTGTAGTAGATGTGGTTGTCTGCTAAGGCTACATGCTTTTGGCCAGTTTCCTCCCTGATTTGGTATAATCCTCCTGCCGCAGCACTTGCATTACATTTTCCGATGGATGACTGGTTAATCAGGTACTTGCCGTGTTTGATACGGTCTTTTTTATAATCCTTGGCTTTCATCAACTTTTCGACGTCTTTGTCGTCAAGCAATCTAGCCTCTGGAAATTCAGCACATAGATAAGGAATTTCACCCTCGGGCACAATGTTACCAGTTGCTACCATCGTTCCGTCAGGTAACTGGAATTGTTCTAATTCTTCTGCCATTTAATGAACTCCTCTAATGCTTCAATTGAGCCTGGGAATTCCCCAGACTTGAGAATCTTCCCGCCTTTTTCAATATACACGGCTGGGGAAGGTCTGGCTTGTAAGTAGAACTGGGAGGCTAACTGATCATCATCCCATTTCCTAAACCCTGCAAACTTATACTTGGATAAGATTGGGGCAGGGTTGCCATTCTCATCATCTTGTAGTTCGTTGACAATCAACTGCTGGTCAACTGAGGTCTCAGAGTCAAGGACAATAACTAGGTTAGCTCCTTCATAGGATACTTGTTCTTTACCTTCGTCCTTCTCCTTGTCCTTCTCCTTGTCGTCGGGGATTACCTGCCCTTGGTCGTCATCCTTATCAAATGGCCACCTCTGGTTGTCGAATTGTACAAACAATAATACTCCGACTACTAAGGCAATAACTAAGTACAAAGCAGTGTTGTTACTCTTAGGCGGAGGGGTCTTACCTAAAATTGAGTTTAAGTATTCTGATTGATATTGAGGCATTATACTTCCTCGCAAAGTTCAGACTTATTGATCTTCTGCCAAACTTTGGTGTAGGTCTCACTATCGCCCTCCATTAAAGCAAGGGTCGCTGCTGCTCGTAGACCTTCCATCACTTGTGGAGGAATCTCTTCCTTGGTCAATTCGTCCAGCAATCTCTTGGCCGAGATTGGCTCTTGAATTGATTGCACTTTCATGCCATCCACCCAATCTGCCGCCCCATCCCAAATCTTTGCACTGTACGACCAAACAACAGCACCAATCGAAATCACGAAGTTCAGTACCATTACAATAACGTCTGCCGCACCTACGCTCAGCCTGCCATCCTCTACTTGAGGGGCAAATAATACAGACAATGGATTCCAGTTAAATAGAAAGGTCCAAGCTAGGTAGAAGGTGATTGCACCTAGCATCAACTTCAACCATCGGTAATCTTTCTGTAACTCTAGCTTATCAAACATGTTTTCTCTTTTCCTGCCTTTTGGGTAATGTCTCTAATAACCCTCGGCAGATTCAAATAATGTGATGCAAATGTAAGTGTAACATCGCCTGATTGCATTTTTACAAGTATGTCTTCAATCAGCGTCAAGTGGACATCCTCATCGGACTCTACTATCTTGAAGTTAGTCAAATAAGGTTTAATCGCTTGGCCTGGGTCATTAGATATCTTGACTTTTAATTTAGTCGAGGTATCTGCCTTTTGGTACTGAGTAACTGGAATTATTCCAATCTCCTTGCATATCTGTTCGCAAGTTATGGAATTCGCCAATTCCTCAGTCACTGGGCAATAAGGGGCCAAAGAGTGGGAAGGGGATAGGTCTTTTGAGAAGTTTTCTATAGCCTTTAAGGTGGCATAGTTTTTGCATACATTATACCCGGTATTGGTAAGAATTACAATACCTTTGATGCCTAAGATGCCTGCAATGTGGGAAAACCCTGAGGATATTCCGATAAACATGCCTGATCTGGCAAGTAACTGGGATTGTCCTAGTAATGACTCCTCTGAATCGGATGCCTTGCGGATATTATTCTCCTCATCCGTAAAGCCATAATCCCCCCTGGTTCCAAGGAATAATACCTCATATCCAGATTCACTGAGGCTGTAGGCAAGGTTATCCCATATTTGATTAGGGATGCCCCTGTTGATGTTAGATGCAGTGGTGTGTAAGCATACTAAGTTATCTTGCCTTTTGCCTTTTTCCAGCATCAATTTAGGAAATTCTGCCTTCCTCTGATTTAACCTTTTTGCGGCAAGTTGGTAATAATCTTCTGCCCTTAAATGCGTGTAAGTGTTTAAGAAGAGGTCTCCATATACCACTTGGTCGTATTGACTTAGTATCTGGTCCGGGTCTTTCTTGTACTCTGGGCTAAACGCATCGTAGCATTTACCAACATTGGATAACTTACTGACTATTGGGATATGGTGGTTCCTTACGGCAACGTCCACCATATCCTTACATGCCCCGATTAGTATCAGGCATTCACTAAGCCCTCCTACGCAAATTATGATCTTCTTATTCAAGGTAATCTTTCTATGACTTCACAGATGCAGTAATGGTTGCTGCCTCGACTGTGGCTGAACTTGTAACAAGGATCACGTCATCCAAAGGGAATAAAGTAAGGATCTCGGTGTCATCGAACGAGTTCCATCCAGTGGCTACTACCTTATCCATTACGGTAACCGGAGATCCACCGGTTACTTGGGTTTGAAACGTAATGGTATCGCCGTTGAACTCTGCCGGTATGTCCATTCCAATTGCAGCGTACCTGCCGTAACTCTGGGTGTTTGAGGTAGTCGCCCCTAGTGTAAAACTCCACACAATCTCAGCGGGGAGTCTAGCGGAAGTCGTTGACGATTCTGGGGTAGGCGTGTCCCCTGATTCTAGTACGCCTTTACATGAGGAAATGTATCCTCTTACCATAGCGTAAGTAAGAGGTCCGTCAGTTCCGGTTAATTCATCGTCATCATGTAGGGCGACTGATCCTGATCTAGTAGATTGTACAATCCACTTGCCTTCCGCGACTTTTCTTACCTCTGCCTGGGTCAAGTCGATATCAGTAGTGTACCCACTGTTTGGGGCGGTGAAGATAAGATTACATCCTACCTTGTCATACCTAGTGTATCCGCAACATGCCATTTAAGTTACTTTCTTGATGGATTGATCACCATTCGCCTTCTCTATGAAGGCATACCACGAAATACCTGCTATGGGTTATATCTTATCTTTTGACAACTTGCTCATCAGGCAGAGTTCGTTAATTCTCTACGACAAAGGTGATAAAACACCACCTTTGTTTCGCTTTGTCAAGCAAAAACTATGCAGGGTTAGCAGGGTTGTGGTTGGCGTCTTGAGTACCAGCCGAGCAGAGACCAGTAGCTGGCGTTCCGCAAAGACGTAGGTTCTTGACCAAAACAACCATATCAGGGTTTTCGACCATGAAGTCGGCATTCCAATACATGGTGTATTCCCAACTATCGCAACGAGGCTTACGTTCACGCTCGATACTCAAGTCGTATCCGGTAACGTAGATTAGGTTTTCCAAAGGAGTGTACAACATGTACGTTCCATCAGTTTCCCCGGCACCGTTATCCAAGTTTTCAGGCCAGTTGTTGACCTTAAATACCGATTCGCCCAGAGGGTTCAAACCAGACGTTCCACCTAGAATTACTTGGTCGCCCAAGCCGGTGTTACGAGTGATTAGGCTCTGTGCCCATTTGTTGTACATACGAGGACCAAGAATCCAACGGTATGCATCCATCTCACTCATGTATTCTACAGGAATACGATTCTGGATTTCGAAGAACAATTCCGTCGAAATTCCGGCACCAGCCGCGTCAATAATTTGAGAAGCAGGAACTGAGTCCTTCAACAATCGGATAAATCCGTCGTTGATGCCAATCAAGTTGTTAAGGGCCGATTGATTGTCTCCGGTAGGAACCGAAGTGTCGCTCATTACAGCGGCTCGTTCCATATCGACGGCAATTCGCTTACGGAACATGCCCAACAACGTGTCTAGCAACTGAGTGCCTTCAACATTGTATCGCAACATGTCAGACGTAATACTGAAAGCACTACGGTACTTTTCCAAGTCGTAGGTGATCATCGAATCTTCTGGGCGACGTTCTACTGGGCAGCTCGTGGTGTTAGCACCCTCAGATACAACTCCACCCAAGTCCAGACGATGGAACTTACCCTTACGGTCGGTTACCCGCATTTGGCGGATATTTTGCAAGAAGTTCGAGGAATCCCGAACTAGGTCGAAGAATCGGTCAGCTTGGACGCGATCCATCATTGCATTTGGGTTGGTTGCTTCACTAATCGGCGAAGCGCATCCCTTTAGCAAATCTTCAAATTTCAAAGTGGCCATTTTCGTTCCTTAGTTTCGCAGCATAAATGAGAATAGTTCAAAATCAGTTTTTGGTGAGTTATCTGCCGACTTGGTTACTTCGACCCGCTCTTCGCGACTGGTCAAAGGTAAAGAGATAGACTTGGATAGTTCTCGGATGATTTCACTCTTCATCACCTCTACTAAAGATTCTCGCTCTTTTTCCGAGTCTACAGCAACTGGTGCCGGGGCAGTCAACTTAGCTTCCAGAGATTCCAATCGAGCCAACAACTTGGCCAATGGGTCTTCTGCTGGGGCTTCTTCAGAAGGTGCCTCAGCGGTAACAACTTCGGGGGTTATTTCTTCAGCCTGTTCGGCATCTGCTGCAACTTCCTCTGTTTTTGCTTCAGGCGTTACTACTAATGCCTGAATATCCTCATCTGAGATTTGTACTTGGACGTACTCTTGCGTTACTACTTCGCCGGATTCATTTTCAACCTGCTCTGATTTAATTATATCCTTAACTGCGTTAGGGAAGAATTTATTCAGAACGGTCTCATCGACGAAGCATAGCCGCAAGGATTTTGCTACAGGAGTTTTCTCACTCACAGTGTTATCCTCAACTTGGGTTTCGATTGTATCGCCGACTGTCTCGGCTGTAGAAGTATCTTTATCTAGTCGTGAAGCAGTCACCACCGATACGTCCCCAAGTTTTACTAGGTAACTCTTGGTTATGTCATAGTCTGCCTGATCTTGAACTACTGCGAAGAAATCGCTTTCGCTCTCAGTAATGGATGTATATTCAATTCCTCTTGCCTTTAGGAAACTACTTACCGTTTCTTTGTTAGGGTAGAATGATTTAGCTAGTTTGAATTTAATGATCTCGTTGGGGATAATTTCCCCTTGATCAAAGTCATCAGACTTTCCTAATGTAATTGCCGCAGAGGTGTGTTTTGGCATGTGTACTAAGGAGATTTCCTTAAGGTCAATCATTCTCAGTACGTCGTGTTTTTCCGTCTCTGACTTTTCTATGTGGGCTATACCTCTCCATGAGAAGGCTCCGAGTTCCCCGCTAATTACCTCTTGCTTTGCCAAATCATTGATGACCTCGGCAACAATAAATAGACCCTTGTCCCCAATGGTTAGGTCTGGATACTTAGACTTTGGCAGGCGGTTGATCTCGTCCATGCTTCTGGAAGAACTAATGATGTATTCTTCAGCCTCTTCGCCCGAAATGTAGGCAGGCTCCGCGTCCCGGACTACCCCAGCAGATCGGTCATTTCCGTAGCGGTCCTTGATAAACTTATGGTCTCTTAATAACGTGCCAGTGTTTAAGAAAGTGTCTACGTTAAATTCAGATGCCGGTGCAAAGTGGTTGTCTCTGTCTGGTGATTCTATTGATGCGAATCCTTTTACAAAGACTGAATTGTCTGACTCTTTAATATCCGCCGCCAGTGGGGCAGATACTTCTATCGTCTCATACGAAGGGTATGACATATTAAGTTTCCTTAGACTTGTCTAGGTCGCTTGACTCCGCATTTGCCAAATTCTCATTAGGTGCCTGGGCAGAAAAGTCAACTACTGATGTGGGTAAGTTTTTTAAGTCCGCAATCTTTAATATGGTGCCGTTAGAAGTTCTTAGGAAGTTATAATTTCCGCCAGGGACGGTATCATAACTCATCTCGTTTCTAACTTCGTTTATGTCAAGTACGCCACGGTCTAACAATCCCGTGTGAACTTCCATCTGCATCCTCAAGTCGCGAATGTCTAAAGGATCAAACTTGATGTAACTGTGAATAATTCCTAGCCCTTTGGATAGCAATCGATACAGTTGATCTTGCCAATACTTTTGACTTGGAGTTACAATCCTGTCCTTATACAACTCAGCCTGAGATAGCCCTTTTCCGGACCCTAGAGAACTCTGCTCAGCAATACCTAAAATGGCTGGTGATGTTCCGTGGCTTGTTTGAATCTGCTGAGAATTGGCCCGGTAGGTATCCAAAAAGTCAGCCTCTTTAGAATCGGTGTCAATTTTCTTGAACTCGACATCTACTGACTTGCCGCCAGAGTTTGGGAGGGCTAAGACTAGCGTAGTGTGTGCTTTGCCTTTTACCTCTTTTTGGAAGTAGTTTGTGATGGTTCTTCGGAACTCATCATCGATGTTACTGCCCTTGACGGTAACCACATATCTTGGAACAGTGTTATGCTCAAAGAATTGCAATAAGTAGTCTTTGATCTTAGAGTTTGCAATCAATGCCGAAAGGGCGGGCACTACGTCAGAGTATCCGTAGTAGATAGTGTTTGGGTGAGATTTAACTAGCCAAAGAACCTCATTGGCGGATTCTGCTAAGTCGTCAGTTGGGGTGCCATCTTTCTTACTTATGAGGTTCCAGCCAACTTCACTCGAATCCATCTTACCGTGTTGGATTGGGTCATACGGTTCAAAATTATCACCGCCGACGATTGAGGGTAATTTGGATCTAACTCCAACCTTTTCACCGAAATTTTGATAAAATGTGTATTGTCCGTCACCGGGAGTGTTCCTCACTTCTACGAAACCTCGCCAATCCCGCAACACTTTTAACCTAGATGCTGGGATGTGCTGGATATGCCTGATGGACTTATCTAAATTTCTTGTTACTTCGATTGCCCCCCATCCAATAGACTCCCTATCCATTGCCGCAGATCGAATGACTTCCTCGAATCCTTTTAAGGGATTGCATAGCCGGATGAAGTCTTTTATCTGCTTGCTCTCTTTCTTGAATTCAGATTTTAGCAAGTAGTCGGATTCATCTTGGTCTTCTGAAAATTCATCCACAACTTTTGCAAATGAATCTATCATGTAACTTCTGCCAACTGAGTCTAACACCTTAGCAGTTACTGCCCGAAAGTGGGTCTCATCACTCTCTAATAAGTCTGCCATTGATTGGGGATCATACGGGGGCTCAATTACTTGTGCCCCTCTGCTTGTTACTGGCAAGGCACTGTAGTTATTCTGCTTGATTTCATCAGCACTTTGATGAACGTCATCTAAGCCTTTTATTAGGTCTTTTTTATATGCCAATGACTGCTGAATCTCGTATGCCTTTTTCTGGACTGATGGGGAGACTTGGAAGTCAAATTCCCCTTTATCGTCTTCAGTAATAAAGGCTATCAGCTCGTTGTGTTCTACTTCATGGTTCTGTTTCATATTGATTACGCTATAAATGCACAGGAGGAGCCAGATAACATGTCTTGACTCATTGTTTCAAACGCCAGCAAGTCATATACATCGGAATGTCGAGAGTGATTTTCTTTTGACCCTACCCACTGATACTTTGGCTTTCCGGTTTTGTCTTCGGAATAATTCCTAACCATTGCGGTCATTTCTTTGACATAAGATCCGCCGTAAATTGAGTCATAGTTAGCGGGCAGTAAGTTCTTTCGGCTTTTTAATTGAGAGTATCCCCTGTCCAAGGCTTCTGTATTATCAATGGAGATAATCATCTCATTGTGATTATACTTCATTGTTCTCTCAGTTCCTGATCCAAGGTACTTACATCTCCATACCTCGCACTTTGCCTCTGTCTGGAAGTCTTGGGCCAGTTTTGATTCGGGTCCAGAGTCAATTACGGCACACTTTACGTTATACCTTTCGACTAAGTTATGCAGGTCTTGCCAAGCTGTGGCGGTGTCTAGTTTCCCAATAAATAATGCCCTACGTTTGCCTTTATAATTGGTACTAATTCTTACGTCCAATCGACTTCCCCCAACGTCAATGCCCATAGAAGACGCTGACTCAGATCTGTCCATTTTCGTATACGCCATTTCAGGGTGGATCTCAAAGTGTTCCTCTGGATCAGAACATTTACCCAGTAGGTCTTTACTGATCGAACTGCCTTGGGCAGAGAATGGAAGTCCTAAACGCATGTTGTAGAAGTATCGTAGCTTTGAAGGGTCGGATTGACCCGCTACGAATTCCTCGTAGAGTTCAGTTACAGATACTAACGGGGATACAATAGACGGAACATGGTATCCTTCAATCTTAGATTCTGCGTGAGGCTTCCAGTAATTAGCGTCGTCAAACCTGCTAATCTTTCCTGTATGGCAGTGAGGACATATAATGTTAATATCCCTGCCACAACCTCGCTCCCACTCTTTGTCTCTTAGTCTATATCCTAAAACTCCGCCCGCCGAGTCGGAAATAGGCTCAACCACTGAGTCAAACCAATCCATGTTGCAGAATTCCCCGCAATCTAGGCAAGGTGCCATGTACCGTCTTTGGTCCGAAGCCAAAAACATCTTATAGATGCGGCCATCGGGAGTAGATGGATTAGATAGATAGACCTCAAACTTGAATCGAGAAGATGCAAGACGGGATCGTCCCAGTTCCACATTATCCCAGGTACTTACTTGGTCAGTTTCATCTACACAGTACATATCTCCAGCGAACTCTACGAAGTCGGATTCTACATTTGCCCCTACAAATCTTAGCATCCCCTTACCAAAGGATAAGGTAACTGTCGAGTTCATCAGGCCATCCCTTAGAATTGCCTGATATTCCGCCGACTGCTGAATAGGTCGTTTGATTCTCGATAGAACGTAAGACTCCTTCATTTCATATTTAGGCAAAATGCAAAATACATTACAACCACAATATGAGGTAGCCAACATGTTGATTACCATAAACTCTGACTTGCAGATTTGGGCGGCACCCATTAACACTAAGTGAGGACTAGTCGATTCATACCAGTCAATACAGTGCTTAAATCTTTTGAAGTCCATTGGCTCGCCGCGAGTGCTTTTGTGGAACTTCGTGGCAAACTTGATTCGGGTATTCCTAATGTCGATCATTCGGTCTAATCGAGCCATCTCATCGTCATTAAGACCATCAACATATTCTTGGAAAGACATTAGGATAACGCTTTAATCGTGGTGAGCTTTTCTAGTAATTTCATCTTTTTATACTCGCTGGTATTGTAGGCGTCATCTTCCTTAGAATCGACGACTTTATTGTCAGATACTACATGGTAGATCTGCTCTGACTTCTTAGGAAGAATCCCTACAGATTGTTGTAGATCAATCAGCATCTTCTGAAATTGTTGCACTGACCTCATGGAGTCGTTAAACGCCTTTGCATCAGGCTTTGTCTGGTTGACCGTCTGTTGCTTAGGGTCATACTCAAACTTCTCCCTACTTGCCTGGGTTGCTTCGTACAAACACATATCAATGTAAGTCTGTAACGAGTGCATGTGCTCTACCACAATATCAATTGGTCTTTGTGCCTCAAGTTCCGCTAATACTGGTTCTCTTGCTGCATGTAGCCAATTGTATATTGCTTTTTTTGATACGCCGAAAAAGGATGCAAGGTCGGTTACTGAGATTCCTTGGTACTTCCACTTTAAGACGTATTCGCCTTTTTTCTCTAAGGATAGACTAAGGAAGTCTTCTTTTTTTACTTTAGTCAACTCCATCAGTATTTACCTTTCTAGTCTTCAAGTGCCGCGTAAGTTACTCGAATTTTACCTTGAATTACTACCTCATGTGTCCCCACTTTTCGCAAGGAGTATAGGTGGTAATTCGTATTTGTAGTAGGATTAGCGGTAACTGGGGCGGCGTTAGTGAAAATTACAAATGCCCCTGCATGTCCTAAGTCTTCATCATCGAGTAATTGGAGGTCAACTTTATCAAAACTCTCTATCACCATGTATAGAGTGAATGCTGATAGATCGATTGGGTTGCCGTCCCTATCTTTGACGTTGATAGTGTTAGTCATCAATTCGCCAACATACAAGTCAAGGAGGGTTGAATCCGACCTAGTGATTGATGTTCCGACGTATGGAAGAACTGTAAGATTTGGCAACTTAAGCATTGCGTCAGTAGACCACTGAGGGGTAAGGGTGTTACTGTCGTCTATCATGTTATCCAAGTCCCTTAAGGTTGGACTACTAATTACATCAGATCCCAGGCTTATAGATTCAGATAGGATTACATTTCCTGTAGATGATCCGCCGAAAACTACCGTAGATGATCCTTTTGCCCAGGCGGTATCAGGTACATCTATTTGATACCATCCATCAGCCACTTCGTTAAAGTTGCCGTTTACATGATCCGCTGATAGCCCTGAGCCATCAGCTAAGACTACTACTACTTTGTTTTCACCATCTCGCTGATACCAGAACTCGGTAATATCTGCTGCTACTAATCCTTCTATTGGATTCTTATTGAGATCATCTACGATATAAAGGCGTACCCTTTGATCCACGGAAAGATATACGGTCATACCACCAAATGATATAAGGGTTGATTGTGGCCCATAGTATAGTGAATCCGCCGTAAACTGTGGCGTCGCGGTGCCACTGTCCTCAATCATCTTGGCTAGGTCAAACATAGTTGGCGAAGTCGAAGTTATTACGACAGTCGATGCCGATTCTTTTGTGACAGGACTGCCGATGAACGTGTGGGTTCCTCCAAAAAACTTGACGGTCTGATCCGATTCAAATGTGCAATTGACGAGCTTAACCGCGTCAACGTTAATTGATATTGGTTCACCGGTGCCTGCTATGATATTAGCACCTTCGACGACTATACTCCCGCCTTGGTTTTCAATCGGGTTCGTGCCCGACTCTATGTGCCTTGCTCTTAAGTAGAGATACCCACCATCCATTTCGCAAACATAGCTAGCCGAGTATGCATAATCGCAATCACCAAAAAACCTTGCTGTTGAGCCGATTAAGTCGAATGTACCGCTGCCGGTGTAGGCTTTATTGCACTTAAAATAAACTTCGCCGCCGCCTACTGCAACGCCTCGGCCTGTCGCGACAATCTCATCGCACTCAAAGTCGATGAAAGCCGTGGCATTACTGACTCGGAGTATGTCTCGGTTGCCACTTGCGCCGGAATGCTGAAACTTTCCACTGCCGCCGATCTTGCAGCGGATGGCGGAACTGGTATCGAATATCGGTCCCGCGGTGCCGGTGTAGTTAATCGCCGCGCCGAACTCGAACAGATATTCAACCCCGTCTTTCAGCAGGTCGCGTTCATTGTACGAACCAGCACCGACTATGATTAGATCGCCTGCCGACGCTAACGTCTTAGCCGCAGTGATTGTCGCTTTGGCAAGTGCAGGTGTGAGGCCGCTGTCCGAATCGCTTCCGGTGCCCGATGAAACGTAATAAGTTGTTCCGAGGTAGTTAGCAAGGTCGCTGGCAACGGCAGGCAGGACCATGATCGGTTCGCAAGTTACGATTGAGCCTGCAACGTCGGCTGAAAACGTAACCATCTTGCCCGCCTCTGCCGAAATCGAATCAGGCAGGGCGACTTGATAATATCCACTAAACAACTCCGAAAAATTGCCTTCGCTCCACGCCGCATTAGGGGCTGCTGCGGCTAAATTTAGCAAAGTAACCGCTCCACCTGAAACTTGGAATTTAATTTGGCTGCTCGGAAAGTCATCAAATACAAATCCAGTTTCAGGCTGACCCGTTGTCGGAGCCGTAATCAAAAACACTCCGAAAGTTCCAGTCGCACCCTTAGTTATAATCATAGCTTATTTTCCACTTTCTTTACTGCTTGCCAATTCGACTTCGGGTGTTAGACTAAATTTGATATGTTTGCCTTCGTTCCTCTCTCCAGAATCAATCCCGTTTAATCTCCAAACGTGATAATTTGTCCCGAGGTATTTCATTCGTCCGGTCCGGCTGCCCAGTCCAAGTGACCCGGCCAGAGGGATTCAAAAGAATAAATCCAACTTGACCAATACCAATGCGGATTAGTTCCACGATAGCTTGCCACTCTTTCCGAAAACG
>Ga0209284_10002538_pt1 | contig 24671 bp, 27 predicted proteins | sample FRY03_FD_187211 | JGI IMG/M metagenome (GOLD analysis project Ga0209284, IMG submission 187211) | Freshwater microbial communities from Lake Fryxell liftoff mats and glacier meltwater in Antarctica - FRY-03 (SPAdes) (version 2) | ecosystem: Environmental > Aquatic > Freshwater > Ice > Glacier...
CCTTGATGGCTTCCAAAGCCACTCGGGCTTTGAACATGGCGTCGTGTCTTTTACGTTTGGCTTTCACTGGGTATGTCGGGGTCTGGGGTGGAAATCCCAACCCGTAACCACCATAAACTCACAACTTTACTACTGGCCCGAATTTCGGGGTCCACCTCAGTCCCGCTTGAGATGTCATTCACAGATGGTGCCGCCAACATTGAATGTGTCTATCCTTTGTCCAAATGATTCAGCATCACGAAATTGGTTTAGCAGAATGTTTTCTTATGAATGAAAAAACATCATTAAAGTGGTGCTACTTCTCACTTCATTTATTCCGACTCAAAATGTTGTTCGCTGTCTGCGGCATCGTAAGTCAGGTATTGGGCATTGCCTGCGTTTATGCTTACAGGCACTTCGATGACAACACGGGCAGTGTTCAGGGGGAGTGTTTTTTGGAGGTGTCTTGCGGGCGACGGCTCGCGCTTTCTCGACTCCTGCGGCGAGGACTTTGTCCACGTAGCCTGGGTCGGCGATGATTTCATCGCGGCGAGTGATGAAGGGGGCGAAGTAGTCGGTGACGCCTTGGATGAGGCGTTTTTTTGGAATCGCCGCCGCTCATCAAGAAGACCAAACCCTGCTCGGCAAAGTCAAACGCGCCGACGAATTGGCGATTGAGGAGGGGGAGGAGTCTGCGCTAAAGCTTCGCCATTCATGACCGAGGAACTACAAACCCTGCGCGACATCGTGACCCGCCTGGAGGAGGCGGGCATTGACTACATGCTCACGGGATCGGTGGCGCTGAACAGCTATGCCCAGCCGCGCATGACGCGCGACATTGATCTGGTGGTGGCGTTCTTTTTGAAGGATGCCAGACGCATCGCCGAGGTGTTGGGGCCTGACTACTATGTGTCTGCGGATGCGGCACGTGAGGCGGTGGTGAACCAGAGCAGCTTCAATGCGATCAATCAGGCGACGCTGATCAAGGTGGACTTCATGATTCGCAGGCGGGAGGACTACCGGTTGCATGAGTTCACGCGGCGCATCCGGCTGCGGGTGGCGGATTTTGAGTTGTGGGTGGTGAGCAAGGAAGACCTCATTCTTTCCAAGCTGCACTGGGCGAAGGAGTCGCAGTCGGAGCGACAGCTCGCGGACGTGGAGAACTTGATTGCGACCGGCTGCGACACCGAGTATTTGAAGAGATAGTCAGCCGCATTGAACCTGAGAGATATGCTGACACGGGTTTTGCCGTGAAAGACACAGCGCCGGAGATCAACGCCATGATCTTCGCCGCAATGATGCGCAAGACGCCGGAAGAGCGCCTGCTGATGGGCTTTGACATGATGGCGACGGCGCGAGCTCTGGTGCGGAGCGGTCTGGAGAAAGATGAAGGCGGAACTGAGGACGAAAAGCTTCGCCAGTTTTACCAGCAATTCCATGGAGCAGCTCGCCCGTGGTGATGGCATCGCCATGAAGTGGTGGTAGAAGTGGGGAACCGCTTCAATGATGCGTGAGACACCTTTGTTTCAACGCGAATCAGCCGAATGGCGGAGGTTCAACCCAAGCCCACGGCATCTCGCACGCGACTGAGCGTCTTTCGTGCGACGGCTCTCGCTTTCTCGGCTCCTTCGGCGAGGACTTGATCCACGTAGCCTGGGTCGGCGATGATTTCATCGCGGCGGGCGCGGAAGGGGGCGAAGTAGTCGGTGACGCCCTGGAGGAGGCGTTTTTTGAAGTCGCCGTAGCCGACGCCGCCGTTGAGGTGGTCGGCGACCATGGTGTCGTAGTCGGTTGGTGAGGCGACGAGTTTGTAGAGGGCGAGGATGCTGCTGCCTTCGATGGCTTTGGGTGCTTCGATGGGCGTGGAGTCGGTCTTGATACCCATGATCTTCTTTTTGAGTGGACCGGGTTCTTCAAACAGCGGGATGGTGTTGTCGTAGCTCTTGCTCATCTTCTGGCCATCGAGGCCGGGGACGACGGCGGTGGCTTCCTGGATGCGCGGCTGGGGCAGTTTGAAGAGACCTTCGCCGAAGGTTTCGTTCATCTTGATGGCGATGTCGCGGGTGACCTCGACGTGCTGCTTCTGATCTCTGCCGACGGGGACGACATCGCTTTCGTACATCAAGATATCCGCTGCCATGAGCACGGGATAGGCGAACAGGCCGTGTGAGGCGTGGAGGCCGCGGGCGACTTTGTCCTTGTAGCTGTGGCAGCGCTCCAGCAGGCCCATCGGGGTGACGGTGCTCAAAATCCACGCCAGCTCGCAGTGCTCCGGCACGTCGCTTTGACGAAAGAAGACGCATTTGGCCGGATCGAGGCCGCAGGCGAGGAAATCGACGGCGAGTTCGCGGACGTAGCTGCGCAGGGCTTTGCCATCCTGCACTGAGGTGAGGGAATGGTAGTCGGCGATGAAGTAATAGGCGTCGCCTTCATCCTGCAGCTTGAGCGCAGGCTCCATCATGCCGAAAAAATTGCCGATGTGGAGTCTGCCGCTGGGTTGAAGGCCGGAAAGGATGCGCATGGAGAATGACGAATGACGAATGACGAATGACGAATGACGAATGACGAATGACGGAGAGCGGAGGCGATTTTATGGAGGCTACTCGCCTAGCAGATTGCGTAGGGCGGTGGTGTTGGCTTTGGCGTCGAAGAATGACTCCAATGGCACCTGAAAGCCAGTGATGACGGTGCTGATGAGCGTGCCGCTGCTGGATTTCATGTTGAGCTCGTAGCGGCCATTGATGAGGAGATGCTGCTCCAGCATGCACTGTTCGGCGTCCACGATCCAGTATTCCTGCACCCCATGGGCCTCGTAGTCCTGGAATTTCACGCCGCGATCCCGCGCTGAGGTGCTGTCGGAGAGCACTTCGACGATGAGATCCGGGATGGGGAACTTCAGGGTGTCTTGTTGCAGGGTGGCGGCTTTTTCCCGGCCGAAGAAGACGATGTCCGGCTCGTAGTCGTTGCGGGGGAAGACCACGAGGCATTTTTCCACCTTGATCTCGCCGATCTCACGAGCATGCACAAAGGCAGCCAGCAATGTGGCGATGCGGAGCGTGACATCCAGGTGCCGGTTGCGCGCGGGCAAATGCAAGACGACTTCGCCTTCGATGAACTCGACCTTCATCTCCGGTGTCATCTCTTCATAGAACTTCCGCCGCCGCTGGCGCTCGGCGGCGAGCATGCTGGAAAGTTGATCCACGACCTCGGGCAGGAAGGGCGAGGATTGGAGCGGAGCCAGAAGTTCAGCCAAGGATGACATATGCAAAGGATAGCCAAGGCCGCAGAATCGACAAGCGGCGATCTCGCGGGCAACGCGCGGCGGCTCACGACTGACAGTGTTGCGTCCGTGAGCTTGCCGCAGTTGCGATTCGCTGACCGGTTCCAACGGTGATTTGCCGTGGAGGTAATGCCATTCTGCTATTTCGATTTGGCTTTCTCGAAGTTCACGGCTGAGGGAAGATTTTTCAGACGGCCTGCTGATTTGAGTGAGTCTGCACCGTGAAGCGCTGTAGCAGCGTGAAACCCCAGGCCAGACAAAACAGCAGCATCCCCGCCACCACGACGCAGGCGGCCATGGAGCAGCCAAGGATGAGGCTCAGGTGCAGGCCGCCGACGGCGCAGAGGGCGGCGTGCAGCAGGCTGAGCCAGAGGCAGGTTTTTAATCGCGTGCTGAGCAGTTGGGCGGTGGCACCAGGTAGGATGAGCATGGCGATGACGAGGATCGCTCCCACGCTTTCAAACGCGGCGACGATGACGACGGACAGCACGCCCATGAGCACCAGATGTACCATGCCGGGCCGGAAGCCTTGCGATCCGGCCAGCAGCGCGTCAAACGAGGTCAGCAGCAGCTCCTTGTAGAAAAACACGACGAGCAGCGCCACCAGCGCGGCGACACAGGCCATGACGAGCACCTGCTGCGGCATGAGTTCGTTCGAGCCACGAGCGAGATAACTGAGCTCGCCGTAGAGTACGCATTCGGCATCGAGATGGACCTTGGAGGCGAACAGATTGATCATCACAACGCCGAGCGCGAACAAGGAGCAGAAGGTGATGCCGATGGCGGCGTCCGCCTTGATGCGGCTGCGGGTGTGCAGGAATTCGATGAGGAAGGTGGTGAGCAGCCCCGCGCCCACCGCCCCGGCGATCATCGCGGGCAGTGTGAGGCTGCCGGAAACCAGATACGCGGCGGCAAGTCCCGGCAGCACGCTGTGGCTAATGGCATCTCCCACCAGCGCCATGCGGCGGAGGATGAGATAGTTCCCGATCAAGCCGCACGCGGCGGTGACGAGGAAGGCCATGAGCGTCATCCAGCCATAGGTGTCGAGTGCCGTCGTCCACGGGGCGACGAAGACGCGATGAGCATCGAAGGGAGGGAGGAGAGCGTTCATGCGCGGAGGAATGACGAAACCAGAATGACGAATGCCGAATGAAGTCCGAAGCCCAAATGACGCGTGAGCCTTCCGAGCTTCGTCATTCGACATTGATTCGTCATTCTGAATTCTGGTTTCGTCATTTTATCGGCTGTAACCGGTTGATTCGGCGTTGTGCCCACGCCCCTCCGTGCCATGCACCTCCCGCACACCGGGAATCGTCTTGCCATGTGGATCGAGCTGCGGGAAATCGAGGCGGCGTTCGAGCTGGCGGACGATGTCTTCGCCGAGGACGTGCTCGATTTTTTCAGCGTCGTCATGCACATGGTCTGCGCCGTAGTGCATGACGTTGGTGAGATACAGCTCCCACAGGCGATGGTTGCGCACGACGGCGCTGGCTTTGCGCCAGCCGGTGGGGGTGAAGTGCAGCATGCTGCCGTCGTCGCTGAGTGTGGCAAAGCGTTCGCGCAGGAGCTTGTCGGCGTTGCTGCGTTCGACTTCGAGCGGTTCACGGCGCAGCTCGGCGAGTTCGAGCAGGGAGATGCCTTCCTCTTTGAACTCCCGGCGCTCGGCGAGGTGGTACATGGCTTTGAGCGTGTTTTCGCGCTCGATGCGCTCGCGCTGCGAACGTTGCCGCCACAGCCGTGTGAGCCAGCCTTGTTGCGGGCTGAACAAAAAGGCCACGGTGAAGATCGCCGCACCGGCCAGCACCATGAACGGCCCGGTGGGCAGATTGGTGCCGAGAAAGGAGAAAAATGCGCCCAGCGCCGCCGTGCTCATGCCGATCAGCGCGGACCACAGCAACACGCGGTGCATGCGGTCGGTGATCAGGCAGGCGGTGGCCGGGGGAATGATGAGCATCGCCGACACCAGCACGACACCGACCGCCTGCATGGCCGTGACGACGGCAAACGCGGTCAGCAGCATCATGGCGTGATGCAGCAGGTTCATCGGGATGCCCAGCGTCTCGCCAAACGCGCGGTGGAAGCTCAGCGTGAGCAGGCCGCGATAGCCGAGCGTGACAAACAGCAGGGTAACCACCGCCGTGACCGCCATTAGCGTGATGTCACTGCCATTCAGCGCCGCCGCCTGGCCAAAGAGGAATTTGTCGATGCCGCTTTTGTTGCCGGTGGGCAGTTTTTGAATCATGCCGATGAGGCACACGCCAACGGCGTAAAACGACGACAGCACCAAGCCCATCGCCGCGTCTTCCTTCAAGCGCGTGCTGCGCGTGATGGCGTTCACCGTCAGCATCGAAAGGCCGCCGACGAGCGTCGCGCCAATCAGGATCGCCACCGGGTCTTTGGTCATGTTCCAGAGAAACCCCAGCGCGATACCCGGCAGCACCGCATGCGAAAGCGTGTCTCCCACTAGCGCCATGCGCCGCACGACGATGAAGCCACCGAGCAGTCCGCAATTGAGGCCGAGCAGAATGCAGCCGATCAGTGCCATGCGCAGCGAGGCGTCGCTGAAGGTGAAGAAACGCAGCGCCTGCTCCGTGACGCTGGTATCCGTGAGATCACCGATGCGGGCGGCGTGGGCGGCTGAGCTGGCGAGGAGCAGCGCCAGCAGTGAGAGGTGAGCAGTGAGAGGTGAGCAGTGTTTCACGACTCGGAGGGGAGGGGAACAATGAACCATTCGGAAGCTGGCAGCGCTTCGCGGACGCGATAGTCGGCACTGGGCTCGCTAGGGCAAAACTCGTCGGCGTGATCAATCATGCGGCTGCTCATGGCCGCGATCGTGTTATAACGCTCTTGCATCTCTTCGCACCATACTGGATCGGCGTAATCACAATCCAGGATGTCGTCGATCCAGCTCTGGACTTCATTGGCTTCGCCGAGTGCTTCGACCAGCTTGTGGGCGAATGAGGCGCGATAGCGTCTCCTGCCCCATGCCTCGCCGATCAATGCCTTCACTGCCCTGGAGGCCCGGCGAATCTGATCTGTCAGCGAAAACGCCTCGCCTTTGGGAAACTTCTTCGATGCTTCAAAGATCAGCTTCGCCCCCTGACGGGCATTCTGATAGGTCCGCAGCTCCCGAAAATGTCTCACATGGTTCATCGTGGTTTGATTGGGTTCAGGACATCTCACCTCTGACTTCTCACGTCTCACTCGTTGCCTTCGCGGCAACATCACTCAAAATCGTCAGCCGCCCGCCATACGTCTTCTGCAACAAGTCCACCGTGAAGGTGCTCTCGGTCTCGCCGAAGGCGACGAGGCGCATGTTCAGGAGCAGCAGGTGGTCGAAATACTCGCGGGCGGTGATGAGGTCGTGATGGACGACGAGGATCGTCTTGCCCTGCTGTTTCAATTCACGCAGCAGAGCGATGATGGCGTGCTCGGTGGTGGCGTCCACGCCGGCGAAGGGCTCGTCCATGAGATAGAGGTCGCTCTGCTGAGCGAGGGCGCGGGCGAGGAAGACGCGCTGCTGCTGGCCGCCGCTGAGATTGGCGATCTGGCGGTTGCGGAACGGCAGCATGCCGACTTTGTCGAGGCTTTCTTCGGCGATGCGGTGATCCTCGCGAGTTGGGCGTTTCAACCAGCCGAGGCGGCCGTAGCGGCCCATCATGACCACATCCATGACATTAACCGGGAAATCCCAGTCCACCTGCTCGCGCTGCGGCACGTAGCCGACGCGATGGCGGGATTTTTCAAAGGGCTCGTCGAAGACCTTCACCCAGCCGCTGCTTAGTGGCAGCAGTCCCATGATGGCGCGGATCATCGTGCTCTTGCCCGCGCCGTTCGGGCCGATGATGCCGACCAGCGCGCCTTGCGGAATTTGCACATCCACGCCGTAGAGTACGGGCTTCTTGGCATACGAAACCGTCAGATCGTGGAGTTCCAGGGCAGGGGTCATAAATTAGAAGCGCCAACTGACGCCGACGAAGGGATTGATCGCCTCATCGCCACGAAAGAACCAGTTCATGCCGATGTCGAGCTGTAGGTTGGCGTTGACCAAATAGGTGAAGCCCATGTCGAACGAGGTCTGCCAGTAGCGCTCCGTGTCATACTGCCAGGCGCTGAAAATTTCCGTGTACATGCCGAGGCGGTCGGTGAGACCGTAGCCGAGGGAGGCGGTGATGCCGGGTCGGAAGTAGTGCTCGTCATCCTCGTCCACGGCCATGCTGTTGCTCACCGTGTTGCCCAATGTGAAGCCGCCGCCGAGGTCCACCTGCGTGTTGATCAGCAGCCCGCCCTCCCACATGTCATTGCCGATACGGTGCGTGGCGGTGGGGATTTTGACGAACGGCATGAGCGACATGGCAAACGGGCCGCCGTCATTGCCGATGATATTGTGTTTGAGGCGGAGAAGCAGATCGCTGACACCCGCCTGATGGGTGTTGTCCTCGCCTGGAGCACCGAGCTGACGGTTCTGGATGTAGGGCTGCCAGATGAACTGGAGATCCGTGTTGTCGGTGAGGCCGTATTTCACGTTCATCTCGCCCCAGGTGAAGGATTCGCTGGTCTCATCGGTGTCGAGGCGCTGTGAGAAGCTCAGCAGGCCGGATTCGACCTGAAACCAGCCTTTGGGCACGGTGAAAGCTCCTTCCGTTTGATCAGGCCGGTCGGTGCTGAGTGGCCGCACTTTATCGGACTTTGTTTTGTGCTCGATCGGGTCGGCGGCGAGGCCGAAACTGCAAACGCAGGCGGCAAGGGTGGTGGTGAGGGTCTGTTTCATTTCAAGGCAGTGGTGATGGTGTGAACATTGCTGGTGAGCATGCCGACGTAGGTGCCACGGTCGTATTTGACGCCGCTGAGCTCAAAGGTGTCGCCCGGCGTGCCGAGCGCGTCGGAGAATAGCTCGCCGCCTATTTTTGCGCCCGAGTCCTGCGCGATGCGCTCAATGGTAGCGTGCGGGACGCTGCTCTCGACGAAAATGGCGCGCACCTTGTCGGTCTTGATGAAATCTACCGTTTTTGCCACATCGGCGAGACCGGCCTCGCTCACCGTGGAGATGCCCTGGACGCCGACGACCTTGAAGCCATAGGCACGGCCGAAGTAATTGAACGCGTCATGGCTGGTGATGAGGATGCGCGACTCGGCGGGCAGTTTTTCCACCTCGGCCTTCGACCACTCATGTAGCGCGGTGTAGCTGGCCTTCACCTTGGCACCACGCTCGGTGACGGCGGCGGCTTTTTCAGGCAGCGCCTTGGTCAAACCCTCGATCACCACGTCCACGCAGCGGGTCCACAGTGCGGCATCGCCCCAGACGTGAGGATCAGGATGATTCGTGCCGTCATCGGACTGTAGTAGCTCGTCGTGACCGAGCTTTTGTGTGACGGCATAGACCGCACGGCCGTCCGTGCGTAGGCCGTCGAGCATGTCGCTCATGCGGCCTTCGAGCATGAGGCCGTTGTAGAAGATGACGCCGGCCTGACGCAGCTTCAGCGCGTCCTCGGCGGAGGCTTTGTAGAGATGCGGGTCCACGCCCGGACCCATCAGGGCGGTCACGGTGATGTCGTCACCGCCGACCTCGCGCACCATGTCGGCGATCATCGTGGTGGTGGCGACGACGGCAGGTGTGCCGGTGTGTTCGGGTGTCGGGGTGGGTTTGCAGCCGCTCAAAGCGACGGCTAGGCCAAGCAAGGAGGCAAGCGAAGTGAAAAGTCGAGTCATGGCGCGGAATTAGTCTGGACTAACTTTCTTTGCAAGGACGAAGATAGCTTTCTTCATTGAACAATGCTCATCGCGGCCCATTTTACGCCCGTCGCATGCCCGCCAAACGCAAGGAACACACCAGCCATCTCGGTTCGCCCGCGATCGAGGATTATCTTGAGCAGATTCACAATCTGATCGCCTCCAAGGGCTATGCCCGCGTGGTGGACATCGCCGGGAATCTGGGCATCTCGCAGGCCAGCGTGACGAACATGATCCAAAAACTCGATGCCGAGGGCCTGGTCGTTTATGAGCGTTATCGCGGCGTCATTTTGACCGAGGAGGGCGGCAAAGTCGGCGCGGCCATCGCCCGGCGGCATGAGGTGCTCACGCGCTTGCTTGCCGGTTTCGGTTTGGATGCCAAAACGGTCCACGAAGACGTGGAAGGCATGGAGCACCACATCAGCCGTCCCACTTTGGAAGTGTTAACGCTGCTCATGGAGGAGCTGGAGGGGAACACTGAGCTGATGCGCAAGCTCAAACGCAAGCTCGCCAGCCTGTCACGTTAACGATAGCCGGGAGGCGCTGGTGGCAGCCCCGATGGCAATCCCTGGCCGGGAGGCGGCGTGCTATAACTGGGAGGAGCGCTGTAGTTCGGAGGCGTGTCATAACCCGGCGGCGGCGCACCGTATTTTGACGGTGCGCTGTAATTCGCCGGTGGTGGCGTGCCGTAGTTGGCAGCCGGTGCGGGCGCCTGCTGGCTGTAACCTCCCTGCTGCTGCGCTCCGGGGATTGTTTTGGCCGTTACCGTGACATCGCCGAGCTGATGATAGGGGATTTGGAGGTGCTCCGCCGCTGCGCGGGAGAGGTTGATGATGCGGTTGGGGTAATACGGGAAGCGGTCGTTGATCGTTACGTTCACCGTGCGGCCGTTGTAGTTGTTTTTCACCTTCACCACAGTGCCAAACGGCAGTGTGGTGTGCGCGGCGGTCCAGCCCTGCGGATAATAAGGCTCGCCCGAGCTGGTGGGCCGGCCGGTGTATTGATCCGCCACATAGGATGCCTGCCCGCGCGCCTGGTAGGCGGGCGGGGCGCAGCTTGCCAGTAAAGCTGGCACCGCGATGACAAGGGAGCGAAGGAGCGCAATGTTGTTCATAAGCTGCTGAGTTTGAGCATAACCGGATTGGCACGCGGCACAATCGTCGTCATGCTGGCTGCGTGAAAAGACGCTTCATCATCGCGGGCTTGGTGCTCCTGCTGCCGCTGGCGGCGGGCTGGTGGGCGGCAGACCAGCTCGCGCACCCGCCACGGCGGGCGTTGCAGGATTTTCATCGTGAATTTCTGGCTGATCCTGCCGCGCACGGCGTGCTGCTAAAAAATTTCTCCTGTACCGACGGCACGCCCGTTCTGGTCTGCGAACCTGATCCGCGTGGTGCGCTGGGAAAACGTGGAGAGATTATCCGGGAGCAGTTGACGAAGAAAAACCTCACATTGCAGCCACCCGCGCAGATTGTCGGCAATCTCGTGCTGGTGCATGGCCGACGTGGCCGGAAAGAGGATTATCTGCTCATCGCGGAGCGCTTTTGCGCCGCTGGTTTCCGCTGCATCCTGCCAGATCTGCCCGCGCATGGCGATCATCCGGCAACCACCGCTTATTATGGTGTGATGGAGGCACCTTTGCCGGCCCTGGTTCTGCATGAGGCGGCGGCGAAGTTTGGATTCGACCCGAAACCAGCGGGCATCATGGGTCTGTCCATGGGTGGGGCGGTCAGCGTTCGCAGCGCAGTCGCAGGCGATGCCCCGTGGCGTGCGGCGGTGCTGGTTTCCACCTTCGACACGTTGGACCAGGTGGTGCGCCATCAGGCTGCGGGGTTGGCTGGGTCGTGGTTTGGCCCGGTCTTACACGGCATCACCGGCGAGGTGTATGAATGGCAGACCGAAATGAAAACCACGGCGGCGAACTCCATCGCGCTCGTTCCCAGATTGAAATGCCCGACGCTCATTGCGCATGGCACGGACGATCATGTGATTCCCATCGAATGTGGTCGGCGGCTGTTTGCGGCGCTGCCGGCCAACATCGAGAAACGCTGGGTGGAAATTCCCGGTGCGGACCATGACAACGTGTTGATCACCGACTTCCCGATCTATGCGGAGATGGCAGAATGGCTGCTACGCCATGTGCCGAATTGAAATCAGCTCAAGCAGTCGGAGGGAGCAGCTCCACGCCGCCGCAGTCGGTACAGGTGTTGATGCCGACCTGATATTCGGCACCGCAGCGTGGGCAGGCGGGCAGTTTGGCGGTGGGCTGCGGGGCGTAGTCGGTTTTAGCGATGTTTTCGAGTCGGAAGAATGTTTGCAGAGCCTCAGCTTCGACGGGCAGAGTCTCGCTTTGCGGCCAACCTGGAACGTAGCGTGCTTCGCGCCAGAACTGCCGTGCGGTCTGCAACCAGCGCTGTTCCTCTAGCAGGCCGTGCCAGGCGAGCGGGTGCGGCGGTTCTGCATCGGTGGTCAGACTCACCGCATCAAACGCACGCATGGCGAGCTGTGGCAGGAAGGCGATGCCGAGCGCACGCCAGCGGCGGTAGGGGACGGGCGCTTGGCTTGTGGCACGCAGGAACAGCCAAGACTGGGTGAATTGGAGCAGCAGCAGAGTCAATGCGGCCATCAGCACCGGCAGGCCATCGCCATACAAACGATAGACCACCGTGATGACCGCGAAGCACCAGATGAAATGGAGGGTGGCGAGTAGGCGCAGTGGGCGCGTGTGCCGTGCGGCTTCGGTGGCGGCTGTTTCGGCAGTTTTGATGTCGAGGCTGGTGCGGGCGTGCTTGAGAAAGGCGCTGCGGCGCTGTTCGGGCCGCAGTTCGCGCCATTCCAGGAGGCGTTGTTGCCAGATGCGGGCACGAGCGGGCGATGACAGGCGCACGCGAGTGGCGGAATCGAGATGCAGGGTGGATTCTTCGGCGTGGGGGCGGAGTTTGTCCCAGTCGAGGCTGACGGTCATGGCATCGTTCAAACGCACGCGCAACGCGGCCTCCTCGGGAACAAACAACCAGGGCAAGGCCAGCGTATGTCCCTTCATGGGCGGCAGTGCGGCGAGCAGCAACGGCGAGCCGCCGCCGATCTGAAAACGCGTCCACGGACGTAGCGTGCTCCAATGTTGCTTTTCCGCGCCTGCGGCCATCCAAGCGGTGGCTGGCACGAGGCGCAGGCACTCGATGAGATACAGCAGCGCGAAAACTGCGAACAGCGTCTGGCCGTCGCTCATGCTTCAGACATCAGGAGGCTGCTGGCGCGCACCGAACAGTTTGCCGAGGATTTTTTTCAATCCGGCCAGCACAGCGACGACCACTAGGATCGCGCCTTTGCCCAGTTTGGCGAAAAACACGCCCAGCTTGGCAAACAGGCCCATTTTCGCCGCCGCAAAGGCCCCGGTGCCGGCAATGAGCGCGGTGAGGCCGTATTTCGCGACTTTGTCGCCTTCACGGAACTCGGCGTAGCGCTCGCCTTCGATGTAGGCAAATCCGGCGAGCATGGCATCCTGCTCGGCGATCATTTTTTCCATCTCCTCAGGCTCGCAGACGAGGGTGACCTCCATCACGCCTTTGCGGCCAAGGAGTCGGGTGTTGTAGTTGATGGAGACGCCGTCGTTGTCGAGTGACTTCAGGCGGGTGCCCCATTCGAGGTTGTTGGTCTTCTCATTGTAACGCGGCGGCACCACCCAGCCGAGGATCTCCAGTTCGGGTAGGCCGTTTTCGCGACGGTATTCATTCCCACTCTGCTGGCCTTCGCGCAGGCTGGCGAGCATTTCGTCGGCATCAATCTTGTCCTTCTCGTCGTCCTTTACATAGCCGGACTCGTCGTATTCAAAGATGACCCAGGGGCCGAGACCTTCGGAGGTGAGCATGCCGAGCTCGCGCTGAGTCGGCGGATTGCCGTACATGGCCATCAGTTTGCGCGTGCCGTCTGCGGTGGTGAAGCGATAGCCCTGCGGGATGGCGATCTGGGCCTTGTCGCCCAAAAGGCCCTTGCCCTGGCGCGTCCAGCCGAGTTTTTCGATGGCGTCGATGCGCTGCTGCACCCGTTGCTTCATTTCCTCCGGCGTGGGTTTTGCCGGTTCGCCGGGAGCCGGTTGCTGGGCGGAGGCGGTGGAAAAAACTGCCAGACAGGCCAGCAGAATGACGCGTGGGATGAATGAGGGGTGCATGCGGCCTGCACTTTGGCGGTAGCGGATGCAGAGCGTCAAGATTTCCTTTTCGCCAGATTCGTGTTTGGCAGCGGCGAGCGCAGGCGGCATGGTTTAGGCGTTCTGCATCCGTCGCCTCATGTCTGAATCCGTCTCTGCCCCTACTCCTGCGCCACGTCGTGGCCCCGGCTGTTTTACCATTTTGGTGCTGACCTTGCTGGCGGCGGTGATCATCGGCGGTTTGGTGTTGTGGAAAGCGGTGGACGCGGGTTTTGGCATGAAATGGCTGGCCGAGCACTTCCAAAAACAGAGCATCACCGAGATGTTTCGTGAGAATGTGAAGCGCATCGCCTCGACCAATGGCGATGTGCTAGAGCTGGCGACGCTGGAGACGGAAGAGACCGTCACAAAGTTTGACACGAAGACGCTCTTTAATGAGACGGTGTACCTCGGCACGACCGTGTCGGAAATCCGCTCGATGGTGGTCTATCGCTATCATTTGAAGCTGTCTGATGAGTGGAACCTCACGGTCGAAAATGGCCGCTGCGTGGTGATCTCGCCGTCGATCCGGCCCTCATTGCCACCGGCGATTCGCACGGACACGATGGAGAAAAAATCCGAGGCGGGCTGGCTGCGCTTCAATGCGGCGGAGAATCTCGCAGCGCTGGAGAAAGGGTTCACGCCACTGCTGGAGCGCCGGGCGGCGGTGCCCAGCAAGATCAGGGCGGTGCGAGAAGCCAGCCGTCAGTCCGTGGCGAAGTTTGTGCAGCAGTGGGTGCTCAAGGAGCAAAAGGAGGTGTAGCAGGGTGGCATCCGCGAGATCGTGGTGGTGTATCCTGACGAACCAGCGGCGTCAAATGCGGCGGAGGCGCTGAAACTTCCCGCCACGCTGACCCTGGAGGTCAAGGCGCACTGAGCGGACTCAAGGCTGCCTGCCAGCGGGATCGTAGAGCAGCAGGCCGGCGTCGAATTTCACAAAGGCGAGCGCTCCATGCAGGTCGGTGGGCTTGAGGTTGGCGAGGCGGAAGGTCTTGCCCTTCCAGATGCCCTGCCGCCCGACGACGCCGACGATGAGATTGACGGCAGTGGACGCTTTGTCACCGGTCACGACGAATTCCGCGCCGCTCATCGTGGCGCAGACACCGAGGGAGACGATTTCCTGCGCGTTACGCTGGTTGATCACACGTTCGACGGCCTCTTTCTGGCTACCGCCATAGCTGCCCACGGCGAGTCCGCCCATGACGCCGATCAGGCAGATGACCGCGAGCATTTCCAGCAGCGAGTAGCCACGAACAGCCCGGCCGGAGGCGGCAAAAGACTGATGGGCGGCACGGGGGGAGGAGGTCATCGTCAGAAAATCTCGATGCTGCGCCGCTTCGTGCAATCTCTCGTTTTGAATCTTGCGGATTCTGCGGCTAGGACAGGCACCGCGCATGAACAACGCCCTGCTGGATGAACTACCGACCGCTACTCGTGAAATGATCGAGTCTGCGGGCTATCGCGTGGTACGCTGGCAGGCGGCGCGTGAGGTGCTGCGGAACCGGGTCGAGAAAGGACGTGTGACCGGGGAATTGGGTGAATTTTTGGCGCATTGGCTGGCAGTGGGCGTGCTGCTACCGCCAGCGGATGAGATCAGTCTGACATTCAGCGTCACACTGGATCATCTTTGGCTAACAGGTGGCCGTACTGTTCTGGTAGAATCGCCGTTGGAGCGCGCGCTGCTGCATTTGCCCGCGTTACGGCGTTTTTGGGACCAGGAGCTGCGCTTGCGGCATTTTGAGGCGCTGCGTACTAGCGTTCCTGCGGCCTGGATGCTGGATGCGGCAGCGGTGCCGCCGGGCGCGGTGATTCATGGCCTGGGCATCACCGCATGGGAGCAACTGGGAGACGTGCGGGGCCGCGAACTGGTCGTGTGGTGTGGGCAGGCGATCGTGGCGCTGGATTTGCCGCGTGCGCTGGCGGCGCGGAATCACCTTTTGTGCGCTGTTCCAGCCCCTGGGCGGAGAATTACCGCTGAATATCAATGCGATGAGAAAGGGCAGATTGTTTTGCGTTCCATTGCAGCGTCATCTTGACGGCAGTGACGCCTCCGTGCGACACTCTCCCCAGCATTTCCACACACACCATGGCTCGCGGCTCCAACGTCACCCTCTGCTCCTTCTGCGGCAAAAGCCATGCCGAGGTGAAAAAGCTCATCGCCGGGCCGGGCGTGTACATTTGCGACAACTGCATCCACGTTTGTAAAAACATCCTCGACAAGGAGTCGGCGCAGGACGCCGAGGGCGGGCCGTCCCTGCTGGTGCCGCGTCCGGCGGACATCGTCGCCTTGCTCGATCTGCATGTCATCGGCCAGCCGCAGGCGAAAAAGGTGCTCAGCGTCGCGGTGCATAACCACTACAAACGCCTCCTGCATGTGCAGCAGCAAGCCGCACGCAGTGGCAGTGCGCAGCGGAAAGTCGCCGCCACGCTGCCGGATGTGCATGATGTGGAGATCGAAAAGAGCAACGTCCTGCTCCTAGGACCCACCGGTTGCGGCAAGACGCTGCTGGCCAAGACGCTGGCGCGCATCCTGAACGTGCCGTTCAGCATCGCTGACGCCACTACACTCACCGAGGCGGGCTACGTCGGCGAAGACGTGGAAAACATCATCCTGCGGCTGCTACAGGCGGCTGATTACGATGTCTCACGCGCCGAGATGGGCATCGTGTACATTGATGAGATCGACAAGATCGGTCGCAAGACCGAGAACGTCAGCATCACGCGGGATGTCTCCGGCGAGGGCGTGCAGCAGGCGCTGCTAAAAATTATCGAGGGCACCGTGTGCAACGTGCCGCCGCAGGGCGGGCGCAAGCATCCGCAGCAGGAGTACATCCAGGTGAACACGGAAAATATCCTGTTCATCTGCGGCGGGGCCTTCATCGGCCTCGACAAGCTCATGGAGCGCCGCCGTGGCAGCAATACGATGGGTTTTGTCACTCCCCATTCCGGCAAAAAAGAGGAGAAGAAGTATAGCAAGAACGTGGAGCCGGAAGACCTGCTCTCCTTTGGCCTCATTCCTGAATTTATCGGGCGCCTGCCTGTGGCCTGCTCCCTGGAGGCGCTGACCGAGCCGGAACTCATGCGCGTCCTCACCGAGCCGAAGAACGCGCTGATCAAACAGTATTCCAAACTGCTGCACATGGATGGCGTGGAGCTGTCCATCACCCGCGATGCCATGCTGGCCATGGCGAAGGAAGCCGTCACCCGTGGCACCGGCGCACGCGGCCTGCGCAGCATCTTTGAGCGCATCATGCTCGACGTCATGTATGACGTACCCAGCCGCCTAGACATCCGTGGCGTCACCATCAACGAGGGCGTCGTCAAAGGCGAGCGTGCCGCACTGATGCGCAAACGCGTCGAGCGCAAGGCGGCGTGATTTAGCCCAAGGAGTGACGGCATCCTGCCGTCAGCTTGGATTCATGTTACAAAAACCCAGGTGAAAATTCTGCTGGAGCATTCGTGCCAACGCACGCCATAATTGCCGTCATCCGACCATGAGCACTCACACCTCCTCCCGCCGCCATTTCATTCAACTCGCCAGCGCAGCCATTGCCGCCGCTGGTTCGCGTCACGTCATCGCCGCCGATAAGGCTCCTGTATTCAAGATCTCGCTGGCCGAGTGGTCGCTGAACAAGGGCATCTTTGGCAAAGGCGATGCCGAGCGCCATGCGCATCTCGATTTCTGCAAAATCGCCCGCAGCCTCGGCATTGATGGCGTGGAGTATGTGAACCAGATGTTCTTCGACAAAGCTGCCGATGCCGCCTACCTCGCCGACATGAAGCAACGCCAGGATGGCGAGGGTGTGAAGGGCCTGCTCATCATGTGCGACCGCGAGGGCAACCTCGGCGACCCCGACGAGGCCAAACGTGCTAAAACGGTCGAAAATCATCTCAAGTGGCTCGATGCAGCCGCCACGCTGGGCTGCCACAGCATCCGGGTGAATGCCGCCAGCGATCCGAAGCTGAGCTGGGACGAGCAGATGAAGCTCGCCGCCGACGGCCTGCATCGTTTGTGCGTTGAGGGTGAGAAGCGCGGCCAGTTCGTCGTGGTCGAAAACCACGGGGGTCTTTCCAGCAACGGCCTCTGGCTCACCGGTGTCATGCAAGCCGCAGACCATCCTCGTGTTGGCATTCTGCCTGATTTTGGCAATTTCTACACTGACCGCGTCAAAGGTGAGCTGTACAACCCCTACAAGGGCCTGCGCGAGTTCATGCCGTGGGTGAAACAGGGCATGAGTGCCAAGGCCTATGACTGGGACACCGGCGCGGGCAAGTTTTACACCGAAGACCGCCGCGAAGGCCGCGAGATGACGCTCGATTTCCAGCGTCTCATCGACATCGTCGTCAAAGCCGGTTACAACGGCTACATCGGCATCGAATACGAAGGCGAGAAGCACACCGAGATCGAAGGCATCAAGCGCACCAAGCAGGCGCTTGAAGAAATTCGTGCGCTGCTTTGATTTTTCCAACCGCTCACCCACCCAACACCCCGCACGCCATGAACAACGACGACGCCATCTCCCCACCCTCTGAGGAAACCATTCTCTGGAGCGGGCACACCTCCCAGTGGGTTCACTTCTGGTTCTACTTCTTCTGCATTCTGCTGGCCACAGGCATCGCCGTGGCCGCAACCATGTTCGGACTTGCCACGGCCGGCATTGGAGCGCTTGGCTATTTGGCGCTGATCATTCCGGCGGTGATGTGGCTCATGCGCTGGTGGGTCACCAAATGCACTTTTTATGAGCTGACCAGCCAGCGTCTGCGCATTCGCAGCGGCATCCTCAACAAGCGGGTGGACGAGCTGGAACTCTACCGCGTCAAAGATTACAGCATGGAGCAGCCCTTCCTGCTGCGCCTGGTCGGCCTCGGCAACCTCAACATGATTACCTCGGACGCCACCACGCCGAATGTCGCCATACGCGCTATCCCCGGCATTGAGCAAGTGCGTGAAAAACTCCGCACCACTGTCCAGGCCGAGCGTGACCGCAAACGCGTTCGCGAACTCGACGTGGACGGCAACGGCGAAGGTGCGCTGCGATAAGAAACATGGTCAGCGGGATGCGTTGATGATCGCTGATGTTCCTTGCCGCCGCAGGCGCTGGCGGTGCTGCGGGTGGAACCGGTGGCGAAGTGATCTGTTGATAGCTTGGGCTGGTTTCGCCCGTGATATTCGGGCCATGAAAACCGTCCCTTTCTCCCGTCGCCATTTTATTTCCGCCGCTCTCGCTGGTGGCGCTGCCAGCCAGACATCTCTGGTCACCGCTGCGGAGGCCAAGGCGGGGCAGTTCACCGAACCGGCGCATGACATCCCGCTGGCCGAGGATGCGGATGTGATCGTGTGCGGCGCGGGGCCTGCTGGTGTGACGGCGGCGATCACCGCAGCGCGTGCGGGGGCGAAGGTGCGACTGTTTGAATGGCGCGGCTGCCTCGGTGGTGTGTGGACGGCGGGGCTGCTGGGATACTTCCTCGATTTCAACAAGCCGGGCTTTGCCAAGGAACTCCGCGACAAGCTGGATGCTCGTGATGCGCGGGCGAACTCGTCGAGCACGAGCAGCTTCTGCTACGATCCTGAGGCGCTAAAGCTGCTGCTGGAGGAGCTGTGCGTGGAGGCGGGCGTGAAGTTTCAGTATCACACGAAAGTCTCGGCGGCGTTCCGCGAAGGGAGCCGTCTCACCACCATCGTCACGGAGTCCAAATCGGGTCGTCAGGCATGGAAAGCGCCCGTGTTCATCGACACGACAGGCGATGGCGATCTCGGCTATCAGGCGGGCTGTGCGTTTGAGATGGGCATGGCGGAGGACTGCCCCTGCCAGCCAATGTCGCTCAATGCGTTGCTCGTGGTGAAAGACGCGGAGGCGCTCCGTGAGTTCATCCGCTTCGGCACGCCGAAGGAGGGTGAAAATTCCAACGGTGAAAAGAAAGGCCGCATCAAAGACGCGCTGGTCAGCACCGGCCATTACCCTTCTTACGCTGGCCCCACGATGTGGCATGTGCGGGACAATCTGATCTTTGCGATGATGAATCACGAATACGGCATCAAGGCTTGGGACGCCGCCGAGATCACCGCTGCGACCGTGCGAGCGCGGGCGGAGATGAACAAGATGGTCGCTGGTCTGCGCGGCCTCGGCGGAGCGTGGGAGGGCATTCAAATCGTCGCCACAGCGGAGCAGATCGGCGTGCGCGACGGTCGTCGGGTCAAAGGCCGCTACACCGTGCTGCAGGACGACCTCGCCAAGGGTGCGCGGCATGAGGACGCGGTCACGCGTGTCACCTTCGGCATCGACGTGCATGCCCTGAGTGCCGATCACAATAAAAAGCACGCCATCATGCCGAAGGAGATCAAGATGAAGCCCTACGACATCCCGCTGCGGGCGCTGATCGCGAAGGACGTGGACGGCCTCATGATGGCCGGACGCTGCATTAGCGGCGATTTCATCGCGCATTCGAGCTATCGCGTCACCGGCAATGCCGTCGCGATGGGTGAAGCCGCCGGAGTCACCGCCGCACTCGCCGCGCTGTCGAAACGCCTGCCGCACGATGTCGCATGGAGCGAGAGCAAGGCAAAGCTGAAGGCGATGGGGCAGCGCGTGTAGCTTCGATCACAGCTTTGCCAACGTCGCGGTGAGCAGCTTCCAAAACTTCTGTGTCGAGGAGATGCTGGCGCACTCTTTTTCCGAATGCGCTTCGTGGATGTTCGGGCCGAAGGAGATCATGTCGAGGCTGGGATAGGCGATGGAGATGACACCGCACTCCAGGCCGGCATGGCAGGCACCGACTTTGACCTCATGGCCGAAAAGTTCGTGGTAGAGGCTCCGCATCTTGTCGAGGACGGGCGATTCGGCGCTGGGGCTCCAGCCAGGATAGGGATCGCCGTGACGGACTTGGGCACCGATGAGTTCAAATGGTGCGCCGAATGCATTGGCGACATCCCGCTTGCTCGATTCCACCGAGCTGCGTTGCAGGCTGCTCCATTCGGCCTCGCCGTGACCGAGCTTGATGGTGGAGAAGTTTGACGAAGCCTCCACCAATCCTGGCACGACAGGACTCATGCGATAGACGCCGTTCACGACGGCCTGGATGGCGAGAACGAGTGATTTCTGATCTGCGGCAGACATCGTCGAAATGCTGTTGCCTTCGATGGAAACAGGTGCGGTGGTGATGTTCAGTTCCGGTTCGATCAGGCGAAACTCTTCACAGATGCCGTCTGCTTCACGTTGGAAAGCCTCGTCGAACCGCTCCTGATCCATAATGACGACCTGTGCCACGCATTGCGCGGGAATCGCATTGCGAGCACTGCCGCCGCGCATCGTCGCGAGGGCTACGGTGTCCTCGCCACAGGCGTAGAGGATGCGCGCCATGAGTTTGACCGCATTGGCGCGGCCTTCGTGAATTTGCAGCCCGGAATGCCCGCCGCGCAGGCCGGTGATGTGGATCGCGACGACGTTCTCAGGCCCATGCGCTGCTTCGGTGTATTCGTAGCTCACGAGCGTGTCGATACCGCCCGCACAGCCGATGGTGAAGGTGTCGTCCTCCTCGGAATCGAGATTGAGCATCGTTTTTCCCGTGAGCAGGCCGGGTTGCAGTCCCAAAGCACCGCCCATGCCCTGTTCTTCATCCAGCGTGAACAGCGCCTCGATCGGCGGATGCGGCAGATCCTTCGACGCCAGCACCGCCATGATCGCCGCCACGCCGAGGCCGTTGTCCGCGCCGAGCGTGGTGCCGCGTGCGCGCACCCAGTCGCCATCGACCCACATCTCGATGCCCTGCTTGTCGAAATCAAAGTTCAGCCCATCCGCCGCCTTATGCACCATGTCCAGATGCGCCTGCATGATCACTGCCGGACGGTCCTGTCGGTCCGCCGTCGCCGGTTTTTTGATGATCACATTGCCACCGCTGTCGATTTGCGACGTCAAGCCGTGACGGTCAGCGAATTCGCGAACGAAGGCTACGACACGCTCCTCGCGCTTCGATGGACGCGGCACGGCATTGAGATCGGCGAAGCAGTTCCAGAGGGCGTTGGGTTCGAGGGCGCGGAGGTCGGACATGGGGTGGATTCGATGGTGAATCGAATCATGGACGGTTTGGCTTCGATTGCCAATCGAAGCTATGACTCTCGCACGCTCGGTCCGTCCACCCACTGCGGCGGGATCATGATTTGGCGTGGCACGTTGGGCACGCCGTGCTCGTGCTGCGAGAGCTGCGTGACGATCAAATCGACCGCCGCAGCGGCGAGGTGATCGCGCCGTTGATAAATGCCGGCGCAGTCCTTCATCTTCGGCGTCCAGTCATGCACCACGAAGCCGATGTCCTGCGGCACGCGCAGGCCGAGCCGCTTCAACCAGCCGGGTACATGCGTATCGAAGGTGATCAACGCGTCGGGCCGGTGCTCGCGCATCCATTTGGCAAAGGCGTCGTAGCCGCGGCTGATGTCGTTGTGCGGAAACAGCAGCAGCGGAACCCGATCCTCCGGCGGCAAGCCGTGCTGCCAGTGAAACAAGCCACCGCTGTAGCCAAACTGCGAGCGGTTCACGATCCACTTCGTCACCGCCACGCCGATGCGCTGGTAGCCGCGTGCCTGGAGCTGCTCGGCGGCCATGTGGATGCCCAGCGTCATATTTCCCGCGCACATGTGCAGCGCGGGCGTGCTCATCGCGTTGCCAAACGTCACGGCGGCGAAGGGTGAGTAATCCAGCCTGCTGCATGGAAGCTGCGTGCTCTGTGGCGACACGATCACGCCCTCAATGCCGCGTGCGTGTAGGATTTTTTGCAGCCGCTTCGGCGTCAGGCCGTTTTTGCTCAGATAAAACTCCTCCACCGCGTAACCATGCCCGTGCGCACGCCGCCGGATGTCCTCCACCGGCACATATTGATACGAAGGGCTCAGCAGGCCGTCCTGCGGCACATGCTCGCGAATCACGGCGATCACTGCGCGCACGCGCTGCTGCTTCTTGCCACGCACCACCTGCATCATGCGCGCCAGATGCGGGTCCGGCTGGTAGTTCAGTCGTTTCGCCTCCTTCAGCACCAGTTCACGCTTTTCCGCTGACACCTTCGGCGCACCCCGCAGCACGCGCGACACGGTCATCATGGAGACATCGGCGGCGCGGGCGATGTCTTTGAGTGTGGCGGCGGGTGGATTCATGGTGTTACCATAACACGCGGAGAGGTGTGTCCACTGGCGAAATGCCCGTTTGCATGACGTTTTGATCTCTGATGCCTCACTTGAACCGCCTCATCCTCCTGCTGTCAGCGTTCGTCTGTTCGCTGCGTGCCGAGCCGCTGCCCACCTTTGCCGGTCCCACGCCCGGCACCTTGCGGGACATCACGATTCCCACGGTGGAGATCTCTGGCGACACGCAGCGGCAGGTCGTCATCGCACGCGGCACGGCGGAGGTGTATCAGGGACATTGCGACACCGTTTTGCTGCCGGATGGCAGGACGATGTTCACCGCCTGGACCGTGAACCACGCGCGCACCATCGGCCCGCTCGCCCGTAGCGACGACGCGGGCCTCACCTGGAGCGCTCCGCTCGATGTGCCTGCCAACTGGCACACCACGGCCAACACACCCGCTATTCACCGCCTCGTTGATCCGCAGGGCAAGGCGCGCCTCATCGTCTTCGCCGACGGTCTCGACTGGCGGCGCGGGGGCAAGCCGCCCTACCCGATGCATCAGGCTGTTTCCGAGGACGATGGCAAAACCTGGTTGCCCATGCAGCCCAACGGCATCCAGGGCGAAGTGCCGCCGAAAAACGTCCTCAGCTTTGATGCGGGCAGGCGTCTCGTCATGTGGTCCGATCTACCGGAACTCGTGGTGCAGAGCGAGTCGCTCGACGGCGGCCTCACCTGGAGTCAGGAGTGCCCCATTTTGAAAATTCCCGCACGCTGGGGCCAGCCCGCCGTCACGCGTTCCCCGGATGGCAAACAGCTCCTCATGCTCCTGCGCGAAAACACCCACCGTCACAACTCGCTCTACTCCGTCAGCAACGATGAAACGCAAACCTGGAGCACCCCGCAGGAGCTTCCCGCCGCCCTCACTGGCGACCGTCATGTCATCAAAGCCACGCCCGATGGCCGAATCGTCGTCGCCTTTCGAGACATGGCCAAAACCAGCGCCACCTACGGTCACTACGTCGCCTGGGTCGGCACCTACGCGGACATCATCCAGCGCCGCGAAGGCCAGTATCGTCTCAAACTCCTCCACAATGCTTCCCGCACCGCGCAGGACCAGCCCGGCACAGGAAACACCGACTGCGGCTACTCCGACCTCGAACTCCTCCCCGACGGCACCCTCATCGCCACCACCTACATCAAGTATCACACAGGCCCTGAAAAAAACTCCGTTGTCAGCACCCGCTTCAAGTTGAGTGAGACGGATGCGCTGGTGAAGTAGCGGCGATTGGCCATCGTCGTTTCCAGTGGATCGACGGGCTTCGTCAGTAAATGGTCATTCGTAGCCCGATCATCCCATGCCACCGCCAGATTGACGGCATCCTCTTCTGCTGTCAAAGTGTTGGCATGACTCGAACCCAGATCCAATTGCCGGACGACGTTTTCGCTAAGGCCAAAAAGCTTTGCGATGCACGGGAAATCTCGCTCGCCGAACTCGCCCGTCGCGGCATCGAATACATCCTCAGCGTCTATGCCCAGGAACCGGGGAAACAGGACGACTGGCAGTTGCCCAAGCCTCGCAACCTCGGCTGGAAGGGTCTCAGCCATGCCGAGGTTAAGGAGCAGGCGCAGCTTACCACGACGGAGTTGATGCACACCGCAAAATCCAAGCGCGCCTGACCATGCTCTCGATGGATACCAACATGCTGCTGTATGCCTACAACGAGGCATCGCCGTGGCATGAGGCGGCTTTCACCTGGATGAGTTCCATCCAGCGGGACGAAGACGTTGCCATCTCCGAGTTCATCCTCGCCGAGTTCTATGGTCTCCTGCGCAATCCCGCCGTGCTCAAGCACCCCCTCACCGCCGAGGAAGCCGTTGAAGTCATCCAGACCTATCGCAACCACCCCCGCTGGCGCTTGATCGGGTTCCCCACCGAAAGCCGCCCGATGCACGACAGCCTTTGGAACAAAGCCACCGCCAAAACCTTCGCCTTCCGCCGTCTCTACGACACCCGCACTGCCCTCACCATGATCGCCCAAGGCGTCACTGAGTTCGCCACGGCGAATGTGAAAGACTTTGAAGGCGTTGGATTTCGTAGAGTTTGGAATCCAATTTGAATTTTTCGCTTATACCCACAATGAACAAACCCAGCGACTAGCCCCACTGCCATTTAGTTTAGAAGACACACTTTTTGATGGCACGTTGGTAGTGATAAGATCGCGCGATGACTTGAGGACGTCGCGGCGCATGACGTCGGCTGCGTTGAGTCACCGGGGAAGCCATAAACAAAGAGTGCAGTTTATCGAGTAGCAGCGCTGGGGGATCATCTCCGAGGAGCAGGTCCACAAGATGACTTTTGAGCGCGTGATAGGCCACTGCACGGTTG
>Ga0209284_10002539_pt1 | contig 24667 bp, 20 predicted proteins | sample FRY03_FD_187211 | JGI IMG/M metagenome (GOLD analysis project Ga0209284, IMG submission 187211) | Freshwater microbial communities from Lake Fryxell liftoff mats and glacier meltwater in Antarctica - FRY-03 (SPAdes) (version 2) | ecosystem: Environmental > Aquatic > Freshwater > Ice > Glacier...
TCCATCATTAAGAAAAAAAATTAAACGATAAAGCCTAAATCAGTATCTTCGTTCTTCCTGTTCTTAAAACTAATCTACACTGGTACACTTTCACCGGAATACTGGTACACTATCATCGGAATAGACAGGCTCGTAAAGTAATATGGCTCAAACTGAGTATTTGGAAATTCTTGTAAAGTCATTAAAATTTATTAGCTGCCCAATTTATCCAATCATTTCTCATGGCTGGTATATTTCCTCTGTGTTCGATGGGAGTTGGGTCGATTCCAGTTAAACTTACCAAAGCACAAAACCAATCTACTTCTTCAGCCTCCAAATCTTCAATTAACAATGAAATTACATCTGAACCAAGTTCAATTATCTTTCTGTAATTTCTATTGCTATAAATTAAATCTGAGTCCGAAAAATATTTTGTTTCATCAAGCCATTTTGACCTTAAGGCAACAAATCGCATTCTTAAAGCATCTTTTATCTGCTTCTGATTGTAGATACTGGTATGAATGAAGTTATCAATAATGACTTGCTTAGCCCTATTAATTGTTATAGCTTCGCGTGAAATACCGTAAGCCTGTATTGGTTCAGAGCGTTCAATTAGATAAGTTGAGTTCATTTTATTATTTCTCTTGTTAGGTCAGTTATACAATTTTCAAATACACTGTTTTTAATATTTCTAATTTCACTAAAGTTCTCAATCAAATTTTTGTCTTCTAAATTTTTGAGTTGAAATACATCTATATCCAAAATGAAGGGCAAAACATGTCCAGTTACAGGTTCAAATGTTTCAGTTATAATAACCTGCTTTTTATCATCATGACTTGGCACTTGTACTTGCAAGAAAAAATGCGCAAAAAATTGGGGCAAACAATTAGGGATTGGAGGGATATTTGTGATGTAGTCAATAAATTTATCAAAAGGAAAAGGTAACTCGATTTTATTGATAAATCTTGTTGCGATTCGGTTTAACGAATTAGGTTTAAACATTTCATTAAATAATTCCCAATATTTGTAAAAAGTCGCAAAATGTTCTTCCCAAGTATTGTAAGGAGAAAGTACATTGTAAGTAAAACTATTATTTTTAACTTGAAACTGCCTAGTCGCTCCAATATTCTGATAAATAAATCCAATTAATTCATTTGACAGTTTTGATTTTGGTTTCACATTAGGTTCAAAATTGATTAAATTAATGTGATTAAAAAGTTTGCCTTCAATTGGAAATTCATCTAAAACAACACTCTTGAATTTTGAAAGATCTTCAATCTTAGTTATGTTTATCGAATCAAATCTTATTTCAAAAATGGCTTCTTTTATTGGAGCATTAGAATATTTCATGTGGTCAATTTAGAGTAGTCAATAAGTTCGATGAAGATACGTTTCACTTCTTAAAGTTATCGCTGCAATTTACACCAGATTTGATTGCAGATTCAAATTTATTCACAGAATATGTCAACTCAACAAGTTGAAATTCTTAATAACTTTATGCACCTTAGACTATGTTTTCAGTTTATAACGGTTTGGACACTTCTTTTGTAAACGTATAAAAACCTACTATAGTTTGACAATTGTAAAAATTGGGGATCTAAAACAGAGTAATTTCCTATTTATTATGCAAATTTTGTGCAAATAAAAAAGGGTAACAGCTATTTAAGACTGCAACCCTTTGATTTTGAAGTGGGAGCTACTGGGTTCGAACCAGTGACCCTCTGCTTGTAAGGCAGATGCTCTGAACCAGCTGAGCTAAGCTCCCATATTTTAATAAGGGACTGCAAAGATAGAATCTGAACCAGAAGAACCAAAATATATTTGAAAATAAGATTTAATCATTGTTTATCAGTACTTAAGAATAAGAATATGGTCTTTAATCGCTTCATTTTACAGGAAAAGATGGAATTTACAGGAAGGTTTTGACAAAAAAAAGCCCCACGCTAGCAGGGCTTTTCTATTCTTAGTATGCTTCGAAGATTTTCGAAACATTAAAATTTTTGCTCTTAATTCTTCTGAATACTTCCTCCTACTGATCCCTTCTCGTTGAATAAACGGAAATGATAAAGTCCGGATGAAAGTGTACTTAAGTCCATTTGAATTTGCTGATCACCGGCCTTTCTATTTCCTAAGGCTGATGATGAAATCATTTTACCCATCGAATCATAAACTTCGATACTTACGTTCCCTGCATTTTGTAAATAAACAGGAATAGTAACAAATCCATTGCTCGGATTCGGATAGGCGTTGGTGGTATAGATGCCACTCGGATTATTTTCCTGAATCGCTGTTACCAAATTGTATTTAATTTGTGCTTGTGTAGCTCCCGATTGCAAATCGCTTAACTCATCACCTGCAATCAATGCAAAGGCTACAACAGCTGAATCACCCGGCGCTAAAGTGTACGGACCTGTACTTACTACATCGATCACATCATTACCTGTTCCTGTGCCTCCTGCGGTAGCACGATTGGTACTTAATGATAAATATTTTTCGTTAGTATCAAATCCATTCGACAAATCCAATCCGCCCGAACCTCCTGTGTTGTTGTCAATGGCGTTATGAATGAATGTTCCCGGAGTTAAAACTTTAATTCCTGCATACAATCCTGCTGCATCGGTACACCAAACATAACCCATTTTCAAAGCAGGATCTTCATCCGCTTTGTTGTTGGCGAAAGTTTGAATGTCCCAATCGGAAAATATTCCGGCGTACAAATTATTCAATGTATTCGCACCATTATTTCTGATGGTATATTCGAAAATATGGAATTTAGAGAACGGAGCCGGTGTCCATGACATGGAGCGGAAATTGACCAACAATCCCAGTGAAGGAGAATTTAAATTATCATTAAAACGTCCGTAAGTATCAAAGTCAGACCAAATACCCGGATCATTTTTCTGGATAGTAACAACAGGTACAAAATCATCATCTGTACCGGAAGCACCTCGAACATTATCTGCAACACTATTGCTTGTTCCTATCATCAATCCTGCTTCATAAGTCAAGGTTCCTTGTGCATCATAGTCAAATCCTAAACCTTCTGTTTGCCCTGATCCATTATAACAAATACGACCCTTGCTGGAATTGGTTGTAAATACATCGTTGATGGTAATGTTTAAATAATCAACATTCAGAATTACTGCAAATATTTCAAAATCGGTATACAATCCATCTTGATAAGTTACTTTAAAAGTTACCTTAATATTCTTTGGTGCGTTGGCATTGATCTTTACCACATAGGCGTCGCCGTTATTATTCGTTGTACCAAGAGTTGGAATGGCACCAAGCGTTGTTGATCCGTCAATGATGGTAACATAAGGTGAAATTACACTTAATGTGGCTACCAAATTTGTAGTAGGGTCCAGATAATTGATAAAATCGGAAGTGATGAACATGGTATCGTTCACTACTAATATATCATCATTGTTATCTGTAATGACTCTGTTTTTCATTCTCACAGAGGGCGATGAAATTGTGATTGCATTTAATAAATTAACTCTTCCTGTGCCTAACATATTTTGAAATCCGGAATTTCCTGATATACCATAAATGTTATCTGCTGTTACACGTAATTGCTCTCCAATTTGAAGTGCATTGTAGGCTGGGAAAAAAGATTTAATGATACCGGCGCATCCTGCGGCAACAGGACAAGCCATTGAAGTTCCACTTTGGAAAGCATAGGTATTATTAGATTGCGTTGCATAAATACCAGATCCTGGTGCACACACATCTACATAAGCACCAAAATTTGAAAAGCTAGATTTTGTATCACTACTTCCAGTGGAAGCGATACACAAAACATTTTCAAAAGCGGCAGGAAAAAATTCAGTACTAGAACTGTTATTTCCTGCTGCACTCATCACCAAACTGTTTTTATTAAAGGTAGCGTAATCAATAATATTTTGACCGAATGAACTTCCACCTTCACCACCCCATGAGTTATTGATGACTTGACAACCGTGATCGGCTGCATAAACGATACCTTCATATGCTTTTGTTAAAGCACCGCTAGCATCAGCAATTTTCACAGGCAAATATTTGCAATAAAAACCGGGTGAAGCTACTCCCACTCCATTATCTGTAACAGCCGCAGCACATCCTGCCACGTGTGAACCATGATTACTGGCATTCGTTTCAGGAGTATTGTCCGCTTCACCTAAATCCCATCCTTGAAAATTATCAATATATCCATCGCTGTCATCGTCAATTCCATTGACTGGATCTGCATAATTTATTTTCAAATTCGCAAGCAAATCAGGATGATCTAAATCTGAACCGGTATCTACAATTCCGATGACAATATTGGTATCTCCTTTAGAAATATCCCAAGCTGCATTGGCAGAAATTTTTGCCAAGTGATATTGCAATCCGGTGTTGGGATCGTTAGGAACGTATTCTGCTTTTGGTAAAAATTTCACCTCGGCATACATCATCATTCCGGTATTTAAAAATGAATTGACAAGTTTGATGATGTCTACATTCGCTGAATAATGCAATTCGTAAATGAGCGATAAATCAACCAATTTTTGTCCATATACATTCACCTCAGTAGCCGGAGGCTGATGACGAGGAAATACTTTGAAGAGTTGAGTTTGTCCTAAACCCGAAAGTATGGAACTGATCTTATTGGAAGTAATTTGACTTTCAGAACATAAACCGCGAAAATCGGGCTTTACTCTGAAGATGATGGTTCGCTCCATGTAATCGGAACTCTGTATTCCGGAGGGAAGCGAATAGCCTCCTGTTGATGCGAGTGCTGTAGATGGTTGAATGAAAGCAACTGTACTCAACAGCAGCGTAATCACTTGTAAACGAAGATTCATAGGTTTTTTTAAGGTATTGTGTGGACACGAATTTAAGAGTTACAATCCAATTAATTAAAAGCAATTAAATTATAATGGAATTTCCCTTAATAATGATATGATAACTTAGAATTGCCACCTTAATTGCATTTTGAATTCCTCTCTCACTTCGGGTTCAAGGGCCGGTTTTGTAGCCGCTTGAAGAAATACGCTTCTACTATATCGCAACCATACATCTAATCCTTTCATTAATCGATAACGAATAAGCACATAATACTTGTCTCCCCGATCTGAATAAGCGGGTAAGCTAAATGCACCTACCATGTCCTGCTCATAGGTATAAATTCTGGTATCGTAACTGTCGGTGTCAAACATAGACCATCGAATTGCAAAACTGTATGGCTTGCCTAAGGGCTTGTATCGTACTTCTTGAAAATACAATACACCACCTGAATTTGATGTTTCTTGTTTTAATTGCACCCATTCACATCGCGATTGAAATTCCCAATTTTTGGTGTACATCCATTGTACATTGATTCTGAAATTTGTTTTTTCAGATGCTTTCGGTACATCGTAACCGTTATAGTCTACATCATTTGATTTGATTTCATTTTTGAAACGAAAATATATTTCGGTAGTTCGTGATGGTGTATAAGTTAACTGAGTTAGCCATTCTTTTCCTTCAGATGGTCCGGCGGTGCTGTACCGTAACCAAGGAAAAACAAATTGATCGAGGTAAGCTTGTAATCGTAGTTGTTGATGCATTTGCCAGTTGATGCCACTGAGGATTCCCTTTTCATTTTGAGTTTTACTGCCTTCCCGTAAACCATCACAGCCGATGCATTGATAGGCGCGGTCGTAATTTCGATAATGCAAACTGATGGTCCAACGTGAATCAGGCATGAGGATCATTCCAAAAATCATGGCTTTATCCTGCTGCTTATCCAAAGCGATTTCAGAATAGAAACTTGCATTGTTAAATAAATAACGCATTGCCCAACCCGCATTTAAAAAATTTTTTCCGGCTGCATCGTAGATTTCATAGGGATCATCTCCAGCCCATAATGGATAATCAAAATATTGTTGATGTAGTGTCCATTCATTTCTCAATCGCTTTTTTTCCCATTGCAGATGGATTCCCGAGGAGATGTTACTCAAGCTTGCTTTTTTTCTGATTTCATCATAGGTGCGGTGGAGTCCACTTTCATTGACGCTACTCACTTCAAAAGAAGTGAACGCAGTATCGCTTGGAATTAAACTTCCATCCAATTTGCGATAGGATGTCCATACATCTATACTCCAATTTTTGATGGCGATGGAGCTTGCAATGCCACGATTGAATCCCGACTCACCTGCAGAAGCGTAAGGACGAAAGCCCATTCCGCGACGATAAAACTGACTCACTTCAACGCTTTTCCCGAGTGATAATCCATTCCATGCCACCAATCCTTGCCCAAACTGGAATTGATAATCGCCGAAATAAAGTGTGCGGATAATTCTATTGGGTCGCACAAACACATGCCATGAAAAATAATCCATTCTTCCTCCATTGCTTGAAGCAAATGCTTGCTCGCCTGGATCTTTTTCCATAACAATGCCTGCGCTGAAATAATTTCCGGCTCGCATCCGATAACGAAACATGATTTGGTTGGGATCTCCTCTGTAGAATGGATAATTTCCATCTTCAGCAAATCCAATTTTGTCTTGAAGATTTCTTCTGAAGCGCAGCAAGACCTCACTTCTCGAGGCTGCTAATAAGGAGGAGAATTTAAATTGCTCATCAACGATGGGTCGTCCGCAATAAACAAATGGTTTTATCTTTCGCAAATGTGCTGTGTCAAATCCGCATACTTGCAATTCTTCTACGCACAATACCATTCCAAACTTTTGTCGATGTGCTATCAGCGCTTGTGCCTGCACTTGTGACAAGATGGGCGAGCTCAAAAGTTCAGCAATATCGTTGGCATTCAAATTCAGAAAATAATCTAATCCCGGATCAATGATTTCATCGCCTTCACTCCCACTTTGAATTTCTGCCTGCGTTTCAATAGCAGCTTCGCTTAACACGACTGGCTGTTGTGTATAAGCACTTAGATGCAATGCAAAGAAGAAAAGTATTAATTTACAGCTATCCACTAACGTTATTTATTGTTAGCATCAGAATATTCTAATCCGACAGCCGGACTAAATCCAAAAACCGGACGGTAGGCCGTAGCGATAGAAATTATAAAACTTGAACAATCGAGTTTAAATCCAAAAGAAGTAGACAAAGGCTTGCCTCCTATTCCACCTATGAATTCGATTTTCGGTGTAGGAATATAGCGTAGTGCCATTCGTAGTTCGGGTTGCGATCCGCTCATGGCACTTTCAAGTATGATCGCAAATAAATCGGAAAATGAATATTTCAAACCTAAATGAAATGGTGTTGTTTCTTGTCCTGATCTTTTCTTTACATCAATTCCAAAAAGCGATGCTGCTTGTAATTTTTGACTCAGTCGAACTTTTGTACCTGCTTGTAAATGCCAAGAATTAATTTGTCCGTAGCCTTCGCCTTGCCGGATGGAGCGTTGCTCGGCTCGAAGTCCTACCGAAAATAATTTTCCAAAATCCCGGGAAAATGTGGCGTAAAGATTTCCCGTTTTATAGAGTGAATATCCACTATAACGGTATCCCATACCGAAATAATTATTTTTTAAAAATCGTTTGGAAAGTGAAAGTCCGTAGGCGTTCAACTCTTCTACTAAAAAAGAAGAAGCCGAAAACACGCCCATTGAAAATCCGGCAGTAGAATCATGCGAGGCCGGATTTCCAAACACGCACGAACTCGCATCCTGAGAGAACAAAAAACAGTAAGCGCCTGCTGTTTGCTCCGGTACAATTCCCGACTGGGCTTTCGATGGCTGTTCTAAACTGATGAATACAATGCACAATAGGCATTGCCACGAGACAATTTTTTTCATTTCAAAATGTTTTATTCCACCTTTAGAAAAAGGAAAGGAAAATAATTAATATAATTTTAAACTATAAACAATCATGAAGGATATTCTTCATGGCAAGCAACTATTGTTCTCTTCGTCCTTTAGCTATCGGAAGAAGGGAACGAATTCTACTTTTTCTTCCCCAGCGTTTTCTCCATCTTCGTAGCCGCATCCAAAACTTTTTTCTTCATGTCTGTTTTGTAATCGATGATGCGCTTCAACAATGCTGCATCTTGAGTGGATACGATTTGTGCAGCTAAAATCCCGGCATTTTTTGCGGCATTCAATGCGACTGTAGCTACCGGAACACCATTCGGCATTTGAAGAATGGAGAGAATAGAATCCCAACCGTCGATACTATTCGAAGACCGAACCGGAACACCAATGACAGGAAGCGGAGTTACACTCGCGGTCATTCCTGGAAGATGCGCTGCTCCACCTGCACCGGCAATAATGACTTTGATGCCACGTCCATGTGCCTTCTGTGCGTAGTCGAACATACGCTCGGGAGTACGATGTGCAGAGACGATGGTGATTTCGTAAGGGACTTTTAATTCGTCCAATACTTCAGCAGCTTCTTTCATAATGGGTAAATCGCTTTCGCTGCCCATGATTATTCCAACAAGTACTTTTTTCATATTTCTTTATTTATGGAACACAGATCAAATATGATGATTATGATTTTTTATGATTTAATTTCAATCAAATTAATTACTTAGTACTTTAATTGTAGTTTGAACTTTTCTTGACAGTTGAATGGCTTCCTCGAGAGTTGTTGCGGTGATGGTAACGTGACCCATTTTACGGAAAGGTTTGGTAATTTTTTTTCCGTAGAGGTGAACGTAAACGCCAGGCCATGACATTACTTCTTCAATTCCATCATAGATAGCTTCGCCATCATAACCGGCTTCGCCCAATAAATTAATCATCACGGCAGGTCGTACAATACTAGTATCGCCAAGAGGTAAATTCATAATGGCACGTAAGTGTTGTGCGTATTGAGAAGTAATATTTCCTTCGATGGTTTGGTGACCACTATTGTGAGGACGAGGAGCAATTTCATTGACCAGAACTTCGCCCTGTTTCGTAACGAACATCTCCACAGCCAATACACCCACTAATTTTAATTCATCGATCACTCGACGTGCAATGGAGATGGCTTTTTCTTCTATTTCGTTTTCAATTCTTGCGGGACTGCATAGGAATTCCACCAAATTTGCTTGCGGATTGAATTCCATCTCCACCGCAGGGAAATGACGAATATCTCCATTGCTATTTCTTGAAACGATGACGGCAATTTCCATCGCGAAATCAATCATCTCCTCCAACACATAAGTACCTTCAAAAGCAGAATTAATATCCTCTGCACTTTTCAATTTCATCACGCCCTTTCCATCGTAACCACCTTTCCGCAATTTCAACATTGCCGGAAAAATTTTAACGCTTTGAAGAAGTTCATCTTTAGAATTAAATAATTTGAATGGCGCCGTAGGAAGATGATGACTTGCATAAAATTCTTTTTGCAAGCCTTTATCTTGTACCAATTGTAATAAATGCGGCTGCGGAAAAACCGGAATTCCTTCGGCCTCCAATCGAAGCAAAGCTTGCGTATTTACATGCTCGATTTCGACCGTAATTAAACTGCATTTTTTGCCGAATTCATACACCACCGCTTCCTGACGAAAATCGCCATGAACGAACTCTTCGCATAAAAATTTACACGGGGCGTTGGCATCCGGATCAAGCACCGAACAGCTGATATTCAGATTGATAGCCTCTTGAATGAGCATGCGACCCAGTTGGCCGCCGCCTAATATTCCCAATCGGAAATCCTTACTTGCACTTTCAAAACTCATGGCGCAAAAATACATCGAAAATCCGCGTCAATCGGTTTTAAACGGATACAAATGTTTACCAACGGCTATTCTGCAAAAAATTTGTGAATGAAAAGCTCGCTAAAATTAAGTGAATAACCCAATGCTTTATATTTAAGTACTTAAAGGCCACAACTTAAGAAAAGATTTTACAGTACGAAACATTCCATTTTCCATAGACTATTCAAACGCTGCCTCGTCACATTTTTATACCTTCGCAGCTCCTATGACCGACGTACAAGTCCACGACAAAATATTTAGCACCTTCATCTCTGCCCAAAAAATCCAGACGCGAGTAGCCGAAATGGGCGCAGAAATCGACCGCGATTACAAAGGGAAAAATCCATTATTGATTGGCGTCTTAAACGGATCGGTCATTTTTATGGCCGATTTACTTCGCAACATCAAAACTCCTTGCGAAATTGGCTTCATTCGCGTGAGTTCGTACGAAGGCACCTCCAGCAGTGGAAAAGTGAAAAATGTGATGGGTTTGGAAGATGATATTCAAAATCGCGATGTCATTATTGTGGAAGATATCATCGACACCGGCGATACTGCGGTATATCTGATCGATGAAATAAAAAAGAAAAATCCGGCAAGCATTCGTTTTGCAACCATCCTTCTCAAACCTGATGCTTTGCGACATAAATTAAATTGCGAGTACGTAGGATTTGAAATTCCTCCTGCATTTGTTGTCGGCTATGGTCTCGACTACGACGGATGGGGAAGAAACTTAGCAGATATTTATCAATTAAAAGCATAACAGCATGTTGAACATCGTACTCTTTGGTCCTCCTGGTGCAGGAAAAGGAACGCAAAGCGCAAAACTTATTGAGGCCTATGATCTGGTACATCTCTCCACTGGAGATATTTTTCGTGCCAATATAAAAGGCGGAACTGAACTAGGTACGCTTGCGAAAAGTTACATGGATCAGGGACAATTGGTGCCCGATGAAGTAACGATTCGTATGCTGCAATCGGAGGCGGATAAAACTCCAAATGCAAAAGGATATATTTTCGATGGCTTCCCTCGCACTCCTACGCAAGCAAAAGCCTTGGATGAATTTCTTGCTTCTAAAAATACGCGCATCACCATGATGGTGGCCTTAGAAGTTGACGAAGACGAACTGAGAAAACGATTGCTATTACGCGGAAAAGATTCAGGACGCGCCGACGATATTGACCCTGCCGTAATTCAAAAAAGAATTGATGTATACCGTAACGAAACTGAACCTGTGCGTGATTTTTATCAAGAGCAGAAGAAGTATTTTGGTGTTGTTGGAATGGGAAGTATTGAGGAGATCTTTGACAACTTGTGCAGATTTATTAATTCAGAATTAAGAATTCAGAATTCAGAATTATCTGATTGATTAAACGAATATAAGAAGCATCGCAGCAAAAATTATTTAATTGTTGCTAAAAAAAATTATTACTATTAAACCAATAAAAAATTCAGAATTCAGAATTAGGAATTAGGAATTATCTGATTGATTAAACGAATATAAGAAGCATCGCAGCAAAAATTATTTAATTGTTGCAAAAAAATATTTATTACTATTAAACCAATAAAAAATTCAGAATTCAGAATTAAGAATTAAGAATTATCTGATTGATTAAACGAATATAAGAAGCATCGCAGCAAAAATTATTTAATTGTTGCAAAAAAAAATTATTACTATTAAACCAATAAAAATTAAGAATTCAGAATTAAGAATTAGGAATTATCTGATTGAATAAACGAATATAAGTAGCATCGCAGCAAAAATTATTTATTATACCTTAAACTAAAAAAATTCTGAATTATGAATTCTTAATTCTGAATTAAAGAAAAAAATGTCCGGTTCCAATTTCGTTGATTACGTAAAAATTTGTTGTCGCTCGGGTGCGGGTGGCGCGGGTGCAGTGCATCTACATCGTGATAAGTTAACAGCTAAAGGAGGGCCTGACGGTGGTAACGGTGGTCATGGCGGACATATTATTGTGCGTGGCAATGCTCAACTCTGGACGCTTTTACATCTTAAATATAGAAAACATGTGATCGCAGAACCTGGTGGTCCGGGTGGCAGTTCATTGAAAACGGGTGCTGATGGTGAGCACGTAATTCTTGAAGTTCCCATTGGTACTGTTGCACGCGATGCGGAGACCGGTGAAGTGCATTTTGAAATTGAACATGAGGGACAAGAAGAAATTATTGTAGCTGGTGGTAGAGGTGGAAAAGGAAATGAGTTTTTTAAATCAGCAACACAACAAACACCTCGCTTTGCACAACCGGGAGAAGATGGACGTGAAGAATGGAAAATATTAGAGTTAAAATTGCTGGCCGATGTTGGTTTAGTAGGATTTCCGAATGCAGGAAAAAGCACTTTACTCTCTGTTGTTTCTGCTGCAAAACCTGAAATTGCCAACTATCCTTTTACCACATTGGTTCCGAACCTTGGAATAGTTGGGTATCGCGATAATAAATCTTTTGTGATGGCCGATATTCCGGGAATCATCGAAGGAGCTCACGCCGGAAAAGGATTGGGCTCACGTTTCCTTCGACACATTGAAAGAAATTCGGTCTTACTATTTTTAATTCCGGTTGACACGAATAACATCATCAAAGAATACGAGATTTTACTCAATGAATTGCGTTTGCACAATCCCGAGTTATTGGATAAGCGAAGAGTCATTGCTATTTCCAAATGTGATATGATTGATGATGAATTAGAGACAGCATTGATGGCTGAAATTCCAAAAGATAAACAGTCGGATGGCAGTGCTGTTCCGGTGATATTTATGTCCTCTGTTGGAAATAAAAATATATTAAAACTGAAAGACATTCTTTGGGATCAAATGAATGAACGATCCTTTTTATCGAGATAAAATAAGCGATGGAAATACCCGCAGGGCTTCTTGACTTAGACACAAAATTAGAATTAGCCATCAACGGCGCACATGATCCGGTTTTGGATATGTTCTTTTTTTGGGCGAGTTCAAAATGGATATGGATTCCTTTTTACGCTTGGTTTTTATTTGTTTTGTATCGGAATTACGGTAAAAGAACAATAGCTTTTTTGCCTATAATCGCATTGATGATTACTGCTAGCGATCAAATTTCTAACTTGCTTAAAAACACAACACAAAGATTTCGTCCTTGTCATGACCCGGTCATTGGTGACATTATTCACAGAGTAAACAATGCCTGTGGCGGTCAGTATGGCTTTGTGAGTTCACATGCTGCAAACACAATGGCCATTGCAGTTTTTATTAGTTTGATTATACCGAAAGGATATAAAAGTTTACGTTTGGCATTGATGTTATTTGTGCTAATCAATGGATATAGTCGTATGTATTTAGGAGCGCACTATCCCTTAGATGTTTTCTGCGGATGGATGCTAGGTTTTATTCTTGCGATTTTATTTTCTTCGTTGATGAAGCATGTATTTAAAACGCCTTTAATAATAACCCAAGGTCATGAATAATATCTTTCTTGTATTTATTGGTGGTGGTTTAGGCAGTGTGATCCGTTATTTAATTGGAGTTTATCTTCAGAAGAATATGAGTTCAAGCATTCCTTGGCATACGCTGGTTTCGAATATTTTAGCGGCAACTATTGTTGGATTTATTTCTGCATTGATACTCCTAAAACCCGGATCCTTTGAACAGCAACGATTGTTAATCGGTGTTGGATTTTGCGGCGGACTAAGTACATTTTCTACATTCACTTTAGAAAATTTCGAAATGATACGCAGTGGCAACTGGACGCTTGCCATTGGCTACATTCTGTTAAGTGTGGTGGCATGTTTATTCGCATTTTGGGCAGCATGGATGATTCAAAAATAAATTCTATGCGCTTCAAATGTATTTGCTTCATATTTTTATTTGTAAATTTTCAACAAGATGCAGAAGCACAAAAATCGGATTTAGGAATATGGCTGAATTATAATTCTCAATTGCGTTTTAGCGAACATGTAGGATTGCAAATAGACTATCAATTTCGCAATTACGAATTTATAAATGATTTCGAACAAAGCATTATTCGCGCAGCAGCATTCTACAATTTCACGAAAGACAAAGTTCAAATTTCTGTTGGAGCTGCCTATGCCAATACTTCCCGTTATGTTGGAGATTCAGAAATAAAAAATAATTTTTCGGAACGAAGGTTACATCAACAAGTTTTACTTTTTAATCGCTGGGGAAGAGTGCATATAAATCATCGCTATCGTATAGAAGAACGGTTTTTTTATAATGAAAATAAAATTCGATTCCGATACAACTTAAATATTCAGGTTCCCATCAACAAAAAGGAAATCGAAAAAGGAGTTTTGTATCTTTCACTGACAGAGGAAATTTTCATTCACAACAAAACTCCACGCTTCGACCGCAATCGTGTGATTGCAGAGGTGGGTTATGCACTTTCACCAACACTTCGTATAGAATCGGGAGTGCTTTTGCAGATGTATGAAAAAAATGAACGAGCGCAAATTCGTTTTTCGATTTTACAAATTATTAACATCCGAAAACATGACTAAGTCAATTACAAATTCCTATTTTTGGAGTATGAGAAAACTCATCCTACTATTTCTACTTACATTTCCATTCCTTCTTCATGCACAATCTTCAGATATGCGTCCTGTTCTAGTAGTGGGTGTAGTGGTTGATCAAATGCGTCCTGACTTTATTACAAAGTATTGGTCTAAGCTTGGCAACAATGGCTTTAAAAAATTGTGGAACGATGGATTCAATTGCAAAAATACGCAATACAATTATGCACCAACGCATACGGGTCCGGGCCATGCGAGTATTTACACCGGAACGACTCCTTCTTACCATGGCATCACCGGAAATGATTGGTACGATACTCCTTCAACAGATACTGTTAATTGCGTTTTAGATAACAATGTAATTCCGGTAGGCACCAACGGCTGGGAAGGAAAAGCTTCTCCTTCTCGTTTACTAACGACTACCATTACCGACGAACTGAAATTGTCGACACAAATGAAAGCCAAGGTAATTAGTGTTTCCTTGAAAAACAGAGGTGCTATATTACCGGGCGGTCGTGCAGCCGACGGCGCTTATTGGTTTGAAAATGCAACAGGGAATTGGATCACCAGCTCTTGGTATCGCAATGATCTTCCAAAATGGCTGATTGATTTTAACGGGAGAAAATGGTCGGATGAATATTTAAGTCGCCCTTGGACAACGGTTTTGCCCATCAAAGAATATACGGAAAGTGATATCGACGACAGTCCCTACGAAGCGCCTTTTATAGGAGCGGAAAAACCCATCTTCCCACATGACTTACCTAAACTAAAAGGAAATACTTATTCTTTGCTTGTTGATATTCCTTTTGGAAATACCATGACTAAAGACCTTGCATTGGCGGCAATTTCTGGAGAGAAATTAGGAGATGATACCATCACTGATTTTTTAGCAATTAGTTTTTCTGCCGTTGATCATATCGGCCATCAGTTCGGACCAAATTCGGTGGAGATGGAAGATGCTTACATTCGATTGGATCGTGATCTTGCCGACTTACTAACGTTTCTGGATAACCGCATTGGCAAAGGAAAATATTTAATGTTTTTAACAGCAGATCATGCTTGCATCGATAATCCCATCCAACTAAAAGATAAAAAACTAAATGGGGGAATCATCAGTACAAAAGCTATTCAGGACACTTCACGTTATTTTTTAAAGATGCGTTATGGAAAAGCAGAATATTTTCGCTGCCGGATTAAAGAACAAGTGTATTTAAATACTGAACTCATTGAGAAAGATAAATTATCTGCATGCGATATGAGCAAAGAGTTAGCGACATATTTAAGAACGCATATTATTGGTATGAATAAAACTTTAACATCCTGTGATATGCAATCGCAAATGTATCAGGATTTGTTTCAGAGTAGAATTCAGAGCGGGCATTTTCCGGGGAGGGGTGGTGATGTATATCTACTCTATCAAGCCGGCTGGACGGAACCAATAGATGGCGCGGATAGAACAAAAGGTACTACACATGGTAGTCCTTATATTTTTGATGCGCATGTTCCTTTGTTTTGGTATGGATGGCATATTCAGAAAGGAAGCAGTTTTGATGAAGTGAATATTACCGACATTGCTCCTACTCTTTCCTTCCTGCTGAATATCACCTTGCCCAATGCCTGCATCGGTAAAAAAATTGATGCGATTATAAAGTAAATGGTCTTGAGGAAATTTTGAAATTCCATAAAATGTCTCATGAATCACCCAAACATCATTAAAAAAAATCAATTCATAAATTATTAATCGGTTTTCATTCCGTATTTTTGAGCCATGCAAATTTCAGTAATCCTTTTCTTGGAAAGTCTCGGTGGTGGTGAATTAATTCTCATTCTCTTATTTGTGCTGATGTTTTTCGGTTCAAAAAATATTCCCAGTCTTGCTCGTGGATTAGGAAAAGGTATTCGCGAGGTCAAAGATGCTATGAGTGGTGTACAGAACGAAATCAACAAAGGAATGTATGAAGTTGAAAAGCATACCAATGTTCTTAAAGATGGAATCAATGAACCCTTAAAAGACATTGAAAAATCAATTGAAGATTCCGTTGAAGATAAAATTGAAAAAACCGAGACGCCCGAAATCACAGAAAAACCTATTTCCGAATCACCAACGATTCAGCCTGAAGAACGTTCGGCTGCACGTTAATTTTCGACATTCCATCCGATTTTTTACTGAGAGTTTATAATAAAGAAAAAATAATATTAGTCTTATCTAATTTATAATTAATAAGTTATATTCTTTTCAGCTCTTTTACATGCTTCTTTTTTAATATGGAAACTTTGATCGTATTGAAAGTTTCCATAGTTTTGCAGCCTCAATTAAAGCAATTGGAATCAGAAGATAGAATATTATTAGGTGCCGGCGACTTGTTTTCACGATTTGGAATCAAGAATGTGACGATGGATGAAATTGCCAAACAGATGGGCATGTCGAAGAAAACCATCTATCAACATTACCAAGACAAAAACAAACTAGTAATTGCAGTTGTTAAGGGAATGATCATCAACCATGATACGCAATGTTGTGAATTTGAAAAAAAATCTGAAAATGCTATCGATGAAATTTTACTAGTGATGAATTACATGAATGGCTTTTTCTCACAGATGAATCCCAACTTCTTTTTTGATATGCAGCGCTATCATGCTCAGGCCTGGCAACAATTTTTAAAATTTAAAGAGGATACTATCCTTGAACAGGTCATTAAAAATTTGGAAAAGGGAAGATCGGAAGGATTATTTCGACAGGATTTCAACTTAAAAATACTTGCGAGACTACGTGTTGAAGAAATAGAATTTGCCATGAGTGCAAAGTACTTCTCTCCTAATAAATACAATTTACAAGATGTGCAGACGCAATTACTCGATCACTTTCTACATGGAATATGCACTTTGAAAGGACATAAGTTACTCAACAAATACAAACAATTGCAAGAAGATGAATAATATTTCATTTAAATTAAAATATAACGCTCATTCAATCGATCAAACAATTTAATAATTAAACCTTATTTAAAAATAATTTGCAAACCCAACATCTATGAAAAAACTCCTGATCTTAACGCTTGTCATTTTCCTCTCGGAAAATATATATGCGCAGGAAAATACCTTTAGTCTGCAACAATGTATTGAATACGCCCTGAAAAATCACGGCTCCGTATTGAATGCACAATTGGACGAAGATATTGCCCAGCAAAAAGTAAATGAATTGCGAGGACTCGGTACTCCTCAGATCGAAGGAACTGCCGATTTCAACAATTTTTTAGAAGTGCCAACTAGTTTTGTGCCCGGAGAATTTTTCGGTGGTGCACCCGGCGCAGTGATTCCGGTACAATTCGGACTTCGCTACAGCTCATCGGCTGCAATAAATGCTTCTCAATTATTATTTGATGGTTCCTACCTTGTTGGATTACAAGCGAGCAAGACCTATCAGAATTTGAGTCGGAAACAATCCAAACAAACAAGAACAGAAGCAGCCGTCAATGTAACGAAAGCATATTACGGTGCAATTGTTTCAAATGCAAGAATGGATGTCATCGATGCAAATTTAGAACGTGTGGAAAAAATGCTGGGTGAAATCAGAGTTCTTAACCTAAACGGATTTGTAGAAAAACTGGATGTAGATCGTCTTGAACTCGCGTACAACAATCTTTTGGTAGATAAAGAAAAAGTGAAACGTTTCGAAACACTTAGTTATGGCTTGCTAAAATTTCAAATGGGATATCCTGCTGCGCAGCCCATCAATCTCAGCGATAGCTTAGAAGTTTTCAATTTACAGGAAGTGAGTATTCCTGAATCAGTAAACCTTACTAATATACCTGAATACGAAGTGATGACGGTCAATAAAAATCTACAGGAGCTAGATGTGAAGCGATACAAAACAACGTACCTCCCGAGCTTAGTCGCGTTTGGAAGTATAGGATACAACAACGGCCGTAATAGTTTCGATATATACCAAAGCGGATTGAAATGGTATCCCAGTGCACTCATCGGAGCAAAACTAACGGTTCCTATTTGGGATGGATTGCAAAAAAGTTCACGTATTTCACAGGCGAAATTGGCATTGAAAAAAGTTGACAATGCTTTGGTCCTGATGAAAAATGGATTTGAATTGGAATTAGAATCCGCCAAAGCAAATTACATGAACAATGCCGCGAGCTTAAGTATTGTAAAGAAAAACAAAGAACTCGCCACTGAAATTGCTAGAGTATCCAAAGTAAAATACGACAATGGTGTTGGATCAAGTCTGGAAGTAGTAGATGCAGAAAGTGCATTACGCGAAGCCGACGCCAATTACCTCAACACTCTTTACGAAACCATCATTGCTCGCATCGATTTAGACAAAGCGAGCGGAAATCTGAACTACTAAAATAACATCTAACAAAGACATGAAAAATCTTCTTTATATACTTCCTCTTAGTGCAGCACTTGCATTATCATCTTGTGGTTCTCCTGATAAAAAAGCAGAGTTGGAATCATTGAAAAAAGAACAAAGCGAAATCAAAGACAAGATTGCAACGCTTGAAGCCGAAATGAACAAAAGCGGCGAACTGAAAAAAGATGCCGGTACGTATGTGGCATTAACCACAGTAGAAACTGCGCCCTTCAGTCACCTGATTGAAGTACAAGCAAAAGTAGAAGGCGACGAAAACGTACAGGTAAGTCCGGAAATGCCGGGTACCATTGCACGCACATTTGTAAAAGTAGGTGACAAAGTTTCGCCGGGTACAGTATTGGCTGAATTAGAAAACAGCGTGTACATGAAAAACTTAGCGGAACTACAAAGCGCGAGAGATTTTACGAATACACTTTATCAAAAACAAAAAACTTTGTGGGATCAAAAAATTGGAACGGAAATTCAATTTTTACAAGCGAAGAATGGCTTGGAATCGGTGGATCGTAAAATTGCAACTGTGAAGCAACAATTGGAAACGATGCGTATCAAATCGCCCATCAACGGAACGGTAGATGCGATGGATTTAAAAGCAGGACAAGCTTTCTCTCCCGGAATGCCCGGCTTACGGGTAGTGAATTTTTCTAAGTTGAAAATTCAGGCTGACGTTGCAGAAGCTTACATTTCGAAAGTGAAAAAAGGAGATTTTGTAGAAGTGTATTTCCCCGATTTGAAATCGAGCGTGAAAGCAAACATTACCTATGTAGGAAAAGTTATTGATGCCATCAACCGTACTTTCAGAGTAGAAGTGAACATCCCTTCCAATGAAAATTCATTACATCCGAATCAGGTAGCTATAGTTCGTATTGCAGATTATAGTTCTAAAAATGCTATTGCATTGCCGATGGCTGTGGTGCAAAATACACCGGAAGGAAGTTATTTATTCCTTGCCGATAATGGAACTGCAAAAAAGCAAATGGTAAAACCCGGACTTAATTACGCAGGTAAACTTGAAATTCTAGAAGGTGTTAAAGCCGGCGATCAAGTCATTACCAGTGGCTATCAGAATTTAATTGATGGACAGAAAATAAGTCAACAAAAATAACAATTCATTTACTCAACTTTTCAAAAACACTTCTCATGAAGGATACAAATAAAGAATTTAAACCCAGCTCATGGGCCATCGACAATAAAACGAGCATCTTTATTTTAACCGTCATTATTACTCTTGCGGGAATAATGACATACAATAGTTTGCCCAAGGAAAATTTTCCTGATATCTCCTTACCACAAATATTTGTGACAGTAGTTCATCCCGGCACCTCCCCTGCCGACATGGAAAACCTCATCGCGAAGCCCATCGAAAAGCAGGTGAAATCGGCAAGCGGTGTGAAAAAAATTACGAGTAATTCGGTGCAGGATTTTACAAGCATCATGGTTGAATTCAACACGGATGTGAAAGTCGCCGATGCCAAACAGCGCGTGAAAGATGCCGTTGATAAAGCAAGAACCGATTTACCCAATGATCTCAAACAAGAACCCGGCATAACGGATATCAACTTCAGTGAAATTCCAATTTTGTTTATCAACCTCAGTGGCGATATGGAATTAAACAAACTGAAAAAACATGCCGATGATATCAAAGATAGAATTGAAAGCTTAAAAGAAATTTCACGTGTTGAAATGGTAGGTGCTTTGGATCGCGAGATTCAAATCAATGTCGACATGTATAAAATGCAAGCAGCACAAATTGCATTGGGTGATATTGAAAGAGCAGTTGCTTTTGAAAATATGTCGATCAGCGGCGGAACAGTTTCTACCGACGGTGTACGACGTACTATTGGTGTAAAAGGCGAATTCAAAGACGTTAGTCAGATCAGTAATATTATTATTGTTGGAGCTTCCGGTGCTAGCGTATATTTAAAAGACATTGCTGAAGTTGTTGATACTTACAAAGAGCAAGAAAGTTTTGCACGTTTAGACGGGAAAAATGTAATTACACTCAATGTTGTAAAACGTACGGGATACAATTTGATTGAAGCTACGGATAAAATGAAAAACATCGTGTCGGAAATGCAAGCAAAAGAATTACCTGCAAACCTCACCGTCACATTAACCGGAGATCAAAGCGACCAGACCAAAACTACGTTACATGATTTGATCAACACCATCATCATCGGATTTATTTTAGTATTGCTCATTCTGATGTTTTTTATGGGCACTACCAATGCTTTCTTCGTAGCTGCGAGTGTTCCGCTTTCTATGTTTCTTGCATTTATGTTTATGCCTGCAATAGGATTTACGATGAACATGATTGTATTGTTCGCGTTTTTATTAGCGCTTGGAATTGTGGTAGATGATGCGATCGTTGTAATTGAAAACACCCATCGCATTTACGAAAACGGAAAAAGAAGTATAAAGGAAGCCGCGAAGTTAGCAGCAGGAGAAGTATTTCTACCGGTATTAAGTGGAACTTTAACCACGCTAGCACCATTTATTCCATTGGCTTTCTGGACCGGCACCATTGGTGAGTTCATGTACTACTTGCCAATTACACTCATCGTTACCTTGCTTGCATCTTTAGTAGTAGCCTACATTATAAATCCGGTTTTCGCGGTACAATACATGAAGCCGCATGATGAGGAACAAATCAAAAATCCGACCATCACACGCGGTTTAAAAGTTAGCTCCATTTTACTTTTAACCATCAGTGTAATATTTCATCTAACGGGAAGTCACGCCATGGGAAATTTCATGTTAGTAATCATCGGATTTAATTTCCTCAACCACTTCTATCTACAAAAAGTAATTTGGAAATTCCAGGAAAACTCATGGCCTCGCTTCAAAGAATGGTACGGCAGAAAATTAGAGTGGGCATTGCGTCGACCGAAGACCATGGTATTATCCACGGTAGTATTATTCTTCATTTCTGTGTTTGCCATCATGAATGGAAGTAATGAATTCGTTTTCTTCCCCAATAGCGATCCCAACTTTATTTATGCTTATGTAAAAGCACCCGTCGGCACCGACCAAGCCACCACGGATTCCATCTCCAAAATTGTGGAAGCCAGAGTCAACAAAGCACTCGGACCCAAGAATCCGATTGTAACTTCGGTCATCACTAACGTTGCCGTAGGTACGAACGATGCCAATGAATTTGATCCGAGTGTGCAACCTAACAAAGCCAAAATCACCGTTTCATTCAAAAAATATAGCGACCGCGATGGTGTGTCCTCTAAAAAATTCCTCACCGACATCCGCGAAGCCGTAAAAGGAATTCCGGGAGTAGAAATTACTGTTGATCAAGAACAAGGTGGACCACCCGTTGGTAAACCCATCAACGTAGAAGTACGCGGCGATAAATTTGAAGACATTGTAAAAGCATCCGAAGATTTAAAACGCTTCCTCGAGAAAGAAGACATTGCCGGTGTAGAACAATTGAAATCCGATTTTGAAATCAGCAAACCCGAAATCGTATTCAACATCGACCGTGAGCGTGCCAACCGCGAAGGCATAAGCACTGCGCAAATTGGAATGGAAATACGAAACGCCGTCTTTGGAAATGAAGTCAGTAAATTCAGAGATGACAACGACGAATACCCAATACAGCTACGTTATGAATACGATCAACGCACGAACGTTGACGTTTTAAAAAACACAAAAATTACTTATCGTGATATGAACATGGGCGGAATCGTACGACAAGTTCCACTCTCTGCCTTTTGCGATATAGAATACTCCAGCACCTACGGTGGCATCAAACGCATCAACCAAAAACGCGTCATCACCATCAACTCCAACGTACTTGCAGGGTATGATCCCAACGGTGTTGTAACTAGCGTGCAGAAAAAAGCAAAACAATTCCCAGTGCCCGAAGGCGTTGAAATAGTATTGACCGGACAATCAGAAGAACAAGCAGAAACAATGAGCTTCCTCGGCACTGCCATGTTAGTCTCCTTGGGATTGATCTTCCTAATTCTTGTGATGCAATTCAATTCACTCAGCAAACCCATCATCATCCTCACTGAAATTATTTTCAGTATGATTGGCGTATTCCTTGGTTACGCCATCACCGGCATGACTGTATCCACCATCATGATGGGAATTGGAATTGTAGCATTAGCAGGTATCGTAGTACGAAACGGAATTCTTCTCGTAGAATTCACCGACCTACTCATTGAACAAGGCTACAATACTTGGGATGCCATAATAGAAGCAGGAAAAACCAGAATGACTCCGGTATTGCTCACTGCATGCGCGGCCATTTTCGGACTCATTCCACTCGCGGTAGGATTAAACATCGACTTCGAAAAATTACTCTCCACCGGCAACCCACATTTATTCTTCGGAGGAGACAGCGTTGCCTTCTGGGGCCCACTTTCCTGGACGATGATCTTCGGATTAAGCTTTGCCACCTTCCTCACGCTCATTTTAGTTCCCGTGATGTACTTACTCACCGAACGCGCTAAAGTCCGCTGGACACGCTTCAAAAACCGAATTTACGGCATTAAAAATATTCCTGCTGAAAACAAAAATCATCAGCCGGAAAATAATTTAATCGCCACCAATTCCAACTAAAAAATAAAACTATCGATATTCTTAGTCTTAAAGCCCTTGGATTTCCGAGGGCTCTTTTTTTAAAACAAATTTAGGCAACAAAAGTATTCTCGAAGTAAAAATAATTTTCGTTTCATAAAGCCGTTTGATTTTCACGCAGACCTTCAGAAGTTTGAATAGCATTATTAAATAAAAAAGACAAAATCATAAAACCCTACAGCTACCGACTCGGGAACGCTGTAAATGACATCAAGAAGAAAATATATTATCGGCAATAAAATATAAGCACCATTGAAAATAATCTATTTTGAGGTTCACTAATTTTCAGGAGAAAATCTTTGCGTCTCGATAGCCATTGGGATTTGCGTGAAAAAGAATAAGTACTCTATTATGAATTAATAATAATTTTAAGGAATAAAATCTCTGCGTCCGATAGCTATCGAGATCGGGGTGAAAAATGAATTTAAAAGTATGAGTTTACAGTATCCATTGAACACAAATTTCTCTTACTTTTGCAAGGTGAAAAAAATATCCCTTCTCTTACCGCTTCTACTTATCTCCTTTCTTGCATCGGCACAGGAAGGACGCTTAATACGCACCGAACTATTTACCATTCCCACCGAAAAATTAGAAGGTGCCGCAGGCTACAGCTTTAAAATTGCTGCCGACTCCAAAGAACGCATTGCCTTTAGCGCTTGCTCACGACCCTTCGTCTACATTTTTTCTGCCACCGGACAACAAGAAGACAGCATCAAACTTCCCAATGCCAAATGCGTACGCGCGATGGAATTTGATGAGTACGATGATTTGTTCATCATGGACAACGATGAAAAAGCAATTTACAAATACAGCGTCAAATACAAAAAACTAGAAACCATTCCCTACACCAAACCCGAAGATTGGTTTTCGCAACTCAACCATTACTACAAACTTTTTGAACTACCCTCCATTCCCACCTATTACAGCAACAACGATTATTTACAGGATTTTTATTTTACACGTTTTCCTTACTCCTATAATCTTTATTTGAATTACAAAAACGGACTCATTTATCAAGCGCATTACAATTATCTGAAAAAGATAAACAGTCATACCACTTATGCCAACATGAAAAAAGAAGATGTTTGGCTCAGCGACAATCTCACCCCAAAAAGTAAAATTTTATTGGTCAACGACGACAACAAATCCATTTTATATTACGATCGTTTTTACAATTTGATTTACGAAAACACCACGAACAACAAAACGGTTGTCAACGCTGCCCTCGCCGCCAACTCAGAACCTGCGCGTTTCGATTACTGCACCAACATTAAGCAAGAAAAAATCTTTGGCATTTCCGGGTTTAATAAAAGAGCCATTACTATTTCGAGTTGGAAACTTTAAGTTGGTCGTTGGTCGTTAGTTGTTGGTCGTTAGTTGTTGGTCGTTAGTCGTTGGTCGTTAGTCGTTGGTCTTTGGTCGTTAGTCGTTGGTCGTTGGTTCTTGGTTGTTGGTCGTTGGTCGTTAGTAATTGGCTTTTCTTAACGCGTAGAGGAAAAATCATAATCATCCCGTCACGGCGGAC
>Ga0209284_10002540_pt1 | contig 24656 bp, 13 predicted proteins | sample FRY03_FD_187211 | JGI IMG/M metagenome (GOLD analysis project Ga0209284, IMG submission 187211) | Freshwater microbial communities from Lake Fryxell liftoff mats and glacier meltwater in Antarctica - FRY-03 (SPAdes) (version 2) | ecosystem: Environmental > Aquatic > Freshwater > Ice > Glacier...
GAGCATCTACGATACATTTGGAGTAGGGCATAGCTCAACGTCAATTTCTGCAGCACTCGGAATGTCGGTTGCGTCGCACATTAAAAACGAGAAGAGCCGTCAACACATCGCCGTTATTGGTGATGGTGCTCTGACTGGCGGAATGGCTTTTGAAGCCCTTAATCACGCTGGCGCGTCCAATAACAACATGTTAGTTATCCTTAACGATAACTGTATGTCTATCGATCCGAATGTTGGTGCATTAAAAGAATATTTAACAGACATTACAACTTCACACACCTACAATCGTGTGAAAGATGAAGTATGGAATCTGCTTGGGAAAATCTCCAAGTTTGGTCCCAATGCACAGGCTATTGTGCAAAAGGTGGAGAATGCTATTAAAAGCGCAGTGCTTCAACAAAGCAACCTGTTTGAATCATTCAATTTCCGTTATTTCGGACCAGTCGATGGGCACGATGTGAATCGCTTGGTGCAAGTAATGAACGATTTAAAAGATATTCCAGGTCCCAAATTGTTACATGTTTTAACGGTCAAAGGAAAAGGCTACAAACTTGCCGAAGAAGATCAAACCTTGTGGCATGCGCCAGGATTGTTCAATAAAGATACAGGTGAGATTATTAAAGCTCCAAAGAAAGGTCCCGAACCACCTAAATATCAAGATGTTTTTGGGCATACCATTTTAGAATTAGCAAGAGAAGATAAGCGTATTGTTGGTGTTACGCCTGCAATGCCTTCAGGATGTTCACTCAATATCATGATGAAAGAAATGCCCGATCGCTCTTTCGATGTAGGCATTTGTGAGCAACACGCCGTTACTTTTTCGGCAGGAATGGCTACCCAAGGCTTAATTCCTTTCTGTAATATTTATAGCACATTTATGCAACGTGCTTACGATCAGGTTATTCACGACGTTGCAATTCAAAATCTACACGTTATCTTTTGTTTAGATCGTGGCGGTTTGGCGGGTGCCGATGGTCCTACTCATCATGGAGCATACGACATCGCCTACATGCGTTGCATTCCCAATATGATTGTTTCAGCTCCTATGAATGAAGAAGAGCTACGAAACTTGATGTACACTGCTGTACACACACCTGCTCCTTTCAGCATTCGTTACCCGCGCGGAAACGGAGTCATGATTGATTGGAAAACGCCATTTCAAAAAATTGAGATTGGTAAAGGTCGGATGCTTATTGAAGGTGAAGAACTTGCCATTCTAAGTATTGGTCATATGGGCAATTTGGCAGAAACTGCTGTTGGAATGTTACATAAGAAAGGGATCAATCCAGGCTTGTTCGACATGCGCTTTGTGAAACCGCTCGACGAAGAATTGCTGCACCATATTTTCAGTAACTATTCAAAGATTATTACGGTCGAAGACGGTTGTGTTCAAGGCGGCTTTGGTTCTGCAGTAATAGAATTTATGGCTGATAATAACTACCATGCTCAAGTAAAGCGCTTAGGTATTCCTGATGCAATTGTTGAACACGGCACTCAGCCTCAACTTTGGGCAGAATGTGGATACGATGAGCAAGCTATTTTTGATACCGCTTCCCAAATGTTGGGTGTCAAAAAAAAGATGGTAAAAGCTCATTAATCGCCAAGCAAGAAGGCTTTGTGGATAGTTTTTTAAGCTCTATCTCTCACTGAAATGTCAAGATTTTAACTTTGCAGGATGTATTTTCGTCTTGTTGGGATTTTTGTATTTTCTTGTTTTTGCCTGTTTCAATCGTTAACTGCTCAGGTTGTAAATATCGAAAGTCGCCGCATCGATGCTAAAAAGCAAGGCTGGCAAGGATATGGAGAAGTTTGGTACTCCTATCTTAGAAATCAAAACAGAGCCATTTCTGTTGGAACTCGTTTTAGCCTTGTTTACCTCACTCCTCGAAACAAGTATCTCCTAATAAGGGTTCACTCAAAAAGTCAGAAATGCGGCGGATGCAAGGCACAGACATTGAAGATGTATATTTAATACTTCGAAATGGCTGTAACGAAGCAAATGCCGTATTTCTGGCTAGCTTAAATAGTAAATAATGAAAAATTCAGCGCAATCTTGGTGCAAGGATTTTTGATGATACTCAATTAAATTCATGCATTAAAAATGAATAATTCAGCAAGATATAACCCATTTAAAAGGCTTTAAGTGCTTTTGAGTAAACCCTAATAAGTGATGGTGCCTTCAATCAAACCAATAATACAAATCTCGAATCCTCAGGTTTTCAGCATATAAGGCATAATTATGTCATCAACCCTCGTTGGACTTGGGAAAACTTCGTGCAAGTGTTTTTTAGCAGACAGATGCTTCTTTACCCTAAATAGTGTATGTCCACAGAGTCATTAGTCTGAACTATAGAGGTTTCTGATTAGGCGCACGAAGGTCTAAAAAGCGCAGTTTACTTTTGTAAATGAGCATTTTTTGGACTAGTGCAACGACATCAGGAGACTCTATAGACAGACTCTAGATATACCGTTGGTTCAGGCGCTCGATACAAAGCATTCAAGGGCGATAGCATGCAAATTTACCTTGGTACTTCATTGATGTTCGAGCATGAATCACTGCAAAATCCAAGAGAACAGTATTCTACAGACCGAATGTCGTTTTACTTGAGTTGGGTAGTGTCGAAACACAAATTCATCAAGTTCGATTGGATGTTCCTCTATCAACCTCGTTTGGCAGAATTTGCCGACTACCGCATCCAAACAGAATTCCGAACTGATATTGATGTTTACAAACGTTTCAAACTAAGACTTTCAGCAAGTATTCTCTACGATAAAAATCCTCCGTCAGGAGTTCCTCAAACATTTATTAATTCTCGAACCTCCGTTTTGGTAGACTTTTAGTTTAAGTGAAGAAGAAGAAGCCACGCTGAGCTTGCCGAAGCGAGGTCGCCGAACCATGGCTGAGGTCCAACCTAGGAGGAAGGTAGAAGGTAGTTATGCGAGATTCAAAAAAATCATCGAGCAACATTGATTATTACCAATATTTGGTAACTTAGCTCAAAATATTTAATAACCATGGGACGAAATACGTCAATTTCTTTGGGCAACCATTTTGAAAGTTTTATTGAGCATACTATCAAAGATGGGCGATTTAATAATGCGAGCGAAGTAGTTCGTGCAGCACTTAGATTGCTGGAAGAAGAAGAAAGCAAAATACTAGCATTGCGAAAAGCAATAAATGATGGGATCGAAAGTGGGCTTGCATTAGATTTTGATGCGAAGAAGCACCTTGAAATGCTGAAAGCTAAAAGAAAGGGCAATGGCTAAATACCATTTAACTAATTTAGCTATTGAAGATATATCTACCATTTGGGAATATACATTTGATACATGGTCAGAAAAGCAGGCAGATAAATATTACAATATGCTTTTATTATCTTGTAACGAAATTGCCAAAAAACCTAAAATTGGAAAGCAATATGATAGTGTATCTAAAGGAATTTTAGGCTTTAAATCCGAAGAGCATATTATTTTCTATTCAATTATAACCAAAAATGAAATTGAAGTTATCAGAATATTGCACGGCATGATGGATTTGAAGAATAAAATATAAGAACCTCGCATAATAGCGGCATTTGCAAAAGTGGCGGTTTAGTTTCCAAAAGAGAGTTTTGTTTATAGTTGAAAATTCGTATTCCAAAGTTGCATTGTGCCAGGCTGTCGCCACCTTCGCAAATGCCACGGAACTTTGAAGACCAGTTCCTGCAGCTTTATTTGAAAACGTACCTGTTCCCTCTCCCGAGGAGAAGATGGCTAATGTGAGGTCCACGAAATGTTAATGATGGGCCCACAAAGGCATTATTCTGAACACGGATTTAGTTCCCTCTCCTGAGGAGAAGGTGCCTGAGGTGAGCTTGTCGAACCATAGGTTGAGGTCCAACGATGCTTGAGGAGAAGGCTAGGTTGAGGTCACGCTGAGCTTGCCGAAGCGAGCTCAATTTACCTTATCTATTTATTTGAAAACGTATCTGTTCCCTCTCCTGAGGAGAAGGTGCCTGAGGTGAGCTTGTCGAACCATAGGGTGAGGTCCAACGATGCTTGAGGAGAAGGCTAGGCTGAGGTCAAGCTGAGCTTGTCGAAGCGAGTTCGCCGAACCATGGCTGAGGTCCAACTTAGGAGAAAGGTAGAAGGTAGTTAGAGTATGTCTATAGAGTCTCTTGATGTCGTTGCACTAGTCCGAGAAATGCTCATTTACAAAAGTAAACTGCGCTTTTTCGGCCTTCGTGCGCCTAATCAGAAACCTCCATAGTTCAAACTCCTGACTCTGTGGACAAACACTAGTTAAGCCACATGCCCTGTTTTCGTTAACCATTAGGCTTTTTGCTTCATTAATTAAGATTTTGTATTTTTGAAGAAATCTAGAATCAATGCCGAAAATCTTTGAGTATTTTGGTATTCTAATCTTCTTCTATTCGAATGAACATGAACCGATTCATGTACACGGGAAAAATGATGGTTATGAAAGCAAAGCTGAATTCTATATCGTTGACGGAAAGATTGTTGAGATTAAAATCAAACTTGTTAAAGGTTGTAGGCCATTGACAGGAAGTAAGTTGAGAGATTTTGAAGAATTTCTTGAAAAATATGCAGATAAAATAGTAGAGAAATGGATCGACTATTTTGTTTATCACAAAAACATTGAGTTTGAAAGAATTAATACACGAATCAAATGAGAATAATAGAAGATTATAACGAAGTGCGAACTGGTTTGATAGAAATCAAATCAGCATTATATGTTGGCGACTACGCAATTCGAATTATTTTCAATGACGAGATGAATAAATTGGTTGACTTCAAAGGATTTCTGCAATCGTCGTCGCATCCGTCCATTCGAAAGTATTTAGATGAAACCAAATTCAAAGAATTTAATATTATAGATGGAAATCTAAACTGGAATGATTATGATATGATCTTTCCAGTTTTCGATCTTTATCAGGGAAAAATATAATATTGACTTTATTAAAGACAAAGCTATGTTGACTAAAGGTGAAGAAATGTCAATAAGAGAACATTTCAGAAAGGAAAAATCAGATCAAAATCCTAATATCATTCTTGAAAGACAGCTGGCACGGGGCATAACAGCCTGCAAGCGCCATCCGGGCATTTAGGAAAGCTTACCTTTTTCGTTTCTTTGTATCTTCATCCTCGGCTGAAAGATTTCGGTCACCAGTCCCAAACTGACGCCTAAACGCAAAACAATGGAAGACCTGTTCCTGCGGCTTTATTTTGAAAACGTATCTGTTCCCTCTCCCGAGGAGAAGATGGCTAATGTGAGGTCCACGAAATGTTAAGGATGAGGTCCGCAAATGAATTATTTGAAAACGTATCTGTTCCCTCTCCTTGAGGAGAGGGCTAGGGTGAGGTCCAACGATGCTTGAGGAGAAGGCTAGGCTGAAGTCACGCTGAGCTTGTCGAAGCGAGCTTGTCGAACCATAGGGTGAGGTCCAACGATGCCTGACGAGAAGGTGCCTTAAGTCACGCTGAGCATGTCGAAGCGAGCTTAGCCTTAAACTCAGGATCAAGTTTAAGCATTGGACCGTCAATTTTCAGTGCTTCTCCAATCATGTTAGATTGTCTAGCAAACTCCCGGCACATTTTACATAAACTCAAATGAATAGCTAATCGAACAGCATCGCTTCTAGAAAGCTTTTCATCCTCCATCTTCAGCACTTTTATGCTGGCACCTTTACAAGTAAAAAATAAAGCCATTGTTAGGGTTCAATAAAAAGTCAGAAACACGTCAGATGAAAGACAAGAGGATTTTTTAACGTTCAAATAGTACTTCAAAATACTCTCAACAAAGCAGATGGCGTGTTGCTGGCTGAGCCAAATGCTAGAAAACAATAAAAACAATAATTTGTGATGCATACAATCTTATCAATTTCGTCAAATAATGCACACCGAATCAAAAACTAAACATCATAATATTCATAATAATTAAAGTTTTGGGTGTTTTTGAGTAAACCCTAGTTAATCCAATTATGTTCTAGGCATTCGCGAAGTTGCACACGTGCGCGATGTAGCAAAACCCAATAGTTCGACGCTGTTATATCGAGCTCCTTACAAATCTCATCCGCATCGCGATCTTCTAAGTATTTAAGCGCAAAAACTAGTTGCTGTTGATTTGTTAAATTGTCCCGACATTTTGTCAATACCTCAAAAAACTCTTTTTGTTGCAATGGGTCGGGTTCATTGCTCTTAAACTGATGAGGCATTCTGCTTTCTCGCCAATGACCGTTTTCGGCAAAAGCATTTTGTTCAGCATCTAAAGTTTCAATGGTAGTAGATGGCGCCTTGCGATATTTGCTTCGGTAATGGTCTAATACTTTGTTCTTCAAAATGGCAAAAAGCCAAGTACGCTCCGAAGAATCGCCTCTAAAATTGGGTAGGTTCTTAACCGCTGCCAAGAACGTTTCTTGAACTAAATCTTTTGCAGCCTCCTCGTCACTCACTTTCCAGCGTGCAAAAGAATAAAGTTCATCCGCAAATCGCTCCGACCAAGTAGCAGCATTAATCTCCTCTTTGCCTGACATTTATTCGTAGCGTAAATCAATATATGTCTTTACGGGCTCGGTAAGTTTGGAGCTTTCAAAAACAGCAAAATAAGTACCTGCGGGAAGTTTCTTGCCCGAGTTGTCTAATCCTGTCCAAGTATTATCATAATTCTCGGCACTAAAAACTAAGCGACGTGAAATATCCCACACCATAAACTTATTCAAAGCATAGTCTGGCAATAAACTGTTAATCCTGTATGCATCGTTAAAGCCATCTCCATTAGGAGTAAATGCATTTGGCAATGAAAATTCAGTTGTTCCCGGATTTGGATTTGGATTTGGGACTGGAGGCGAATTTGGTCGCGTAAGTGTTACACTTCCCGATACAGGGCAGCCAGCAGAATCAGCAATAACAAGTGTGTATTCTCCTGAACTAAGGTTTGCGAGGTCTTCCGATGTGTCACCGTTCGACCATGTGTACGTGTAGGGCAAAGAGCCTCCGCTAACTTCAAGTTCAATGCTACCATCGTTACTCGTGTATGAACTTAAGTTGAAACCATTGCTGTACAAAGGAGAAAACAGCGTATCAATAGCTGGTCTGGTGCTAAGAGACAAACTTATGGTGTCAGAATAATTGAAACATCCTGCTCCATTTCTAACTGCAACAAAATAACTTCCAGCAGTACTTACTACAATACTTTGTTCAACTTGACCCGTGCTCCACCCATAATTTGGATAAAATGAGCTTGTTAATGTTATCGAATCACCATCGCATAAAGCAAATATGGGAGGCTCTGCCGTAATAACAGGTTTTGTTGGCGAAGGAATCACATTCACTATCTGACTCGTTTCTGCGATGCAAAATTCTCCAAGTTCAACAGAGTAGGTAACCACATGGGCACCAACTCCTGCAGCTGATGGGGTAAAGAAACCAAATTCAACGCCAATTCCAGAATACACGCCTCCCGCTGGAGAACCTACGTTTAATAAGAACCTTGGTTCATACAAACAAAAATTTGGAATATCTGTCATGGATGCTACCCCCGGCTCAACTACATAAATAGTATCAGTTATAGAGAAAGGACAATTTTGAAAAAATACAGTGCACGTTATGGGGTGGGCTCCAACACCTGCCAATGCAGGTATAAAAATACTATCTTCTAACAAGCCAGCTCCTGAATATACGCCTTGATAGGGCGCACTAAGATATTGCCAAAGTTTGACTATATCTGCTGTTACACATACAACATCAGGAAAATCTACAGAAAAATTAGGAGGCGCAGCACTAACATTGGTTTGTATAGTAAACGGACCCCTCAAGCATCCTCCAGCATTGGTAAAGTATGCCTGATAAAAAGTTTGTTCCGTGGGGAAAATATTATGTACCGGAGAATTGCTCGTGTCTAAGGATGTCGAAAAAGAAGGGTTCATAATCACATAGGTTCCTTCATTAAGCGGCTCATAATACATTTGAGCAGTATCTCCCGGGCAAAGACTAAATTCGGTAATAGGTATATTTGCGCTCGCCTCAGGGTAAATGTTAAAAATAATAGTATCTGTAAATGCCCCGATGAAATTTCCTAAGTCATCTGTATAGGTTCTATTCATATAATACTCATACGACAAAATCTCTGTGCTAATATTTTGGGCAGAAACGGAGACTATATGGCCAACGAAATTTTGTAGAGGCGGAACGTTAATCGGTTCCCATCGATACTGTACCCCTTCTTCGAAATAGGGGCACGTCCAAGAACTATCTATTCCTCCACACATATTAACATTAATTACGGTATCTCTAACTGGCGGAGATGACTGAGCATTCGATACAATCGAAATAAAAAACGCTACATTAAACACTAAAAAGGTTTTTAGTAATACTTCTCTCATAGTAAATTCATATTGGATTCAAAGGTAACCTATTTTTAATGTTTGGATGATTCTTGGATTTCGTAAAAACTAACTTATTCGACCCTAAAAATGACGCAATTAGCTCCTTTGATGAACCGAAAATTGCTTTTTCTTACACCTGAAAGTTCGATATTAAGGATTTCTGATTTTTTTTAACTTTTGTAAATAACTGAAAGTCAGTAAGCTGTTGTTATCTGTAAATATATTTAACATTAAGTTAGCATTCGAATTGATTTATTTTTAATTTTATGTTTTGCAAGTTAAACCTGCGGTTACAACAGAATCATCATGTTAAATCAAAACAAAGCAAATTTCTTACATAGGTCTTTTACCCTAAAAGCATTGCTACTGTTGATGTTTTGTACATCGTCAACTAGTTCGCTTTTCGCCCAAACCAACAAGAAAAAAGCAAAGGTGAATCAGAAAGATGTGGTTAAAAAAAACGACGCTTCCGAAATTGATCTTTCCAAAGTAGAATGGCCAGCGTATTATACTGAATATGCCTCCGGTGGAGATTTTAGAAATGGGCGTGATTTCAGTGTCGAAGAAAAATATCAGGCGCCTTACATCTTATCTGTACCTGTAATTTTTACTCCAAGCAGAGACCAGGCCTTGGCGCTAAAAATGTGGAAAGAAACCGTTCGTATTTATTTCAAAGGAACAGATCAAGGTATTTACAAGCTAGTAGATCCAAGTACATCGAATGAGGTAAGAGCAGTCAATCACGATGGTCTTGATATGCCTGAAAGTTCATACGGTGGCGATAGACCAAGCACTGATTTGCCTTTCTGGGTTAACGACTACTTAAACGACGATGAACTCTTTAATCGCCTGTTCAGTTTTCAAGTTTCACTTGGAAATGTTATTTACTGCTCAGAAGATATCATGTTCCCGCTCATGACAAACGCTAATCTCGAAAATCAAGAGGATCGTATTGTAGAAGGAAAAAAATATTACTCAGCTATTTATGCGTGGGCAAAAGCTTACCCTAAATTGTTCGATAAAATTGACGACCCTAATTTGAAGACTGCTCTGCTAAGTCAAAACATCGATCTGCTTTATCGATTTGGTCAACACCGTTTTGCACTAAGCAATACAATGAGAGATAGCCTTCGTTTCGAAAAGAAAAAAAATCAACCATAATTATGAATTACAAAGCATACATATATATGTGTCTAATGAATGTGGTTTTATGCATTCTTATGCCTTCAGCGTTTAATCAGGTAACTGCTCAGGTTGCTGGTCAAAAACCAGAAGGTACCTTGCAACCACAATTGTTCATCGAGCCAGATAAGGCGTATGAGCAAGAAAAGGAAAATAGCGATAATAAAGTTACGTCTGGCGTAATGTTGTTTTATGCAAAAAATCTTCCCGCAGTTGAAGCGAGTCTTAATTCAGCTAGACCTTATTTTCTTACCCTCAAAGCAACATCACTTATTGAAATAGCTATTAAAGGAATGTATCAGCCTGCAGCCAACCTTGAAAACACACCATGTGACATGATGGTTGCAGATGGCTTTGACAAAACATCATTACCCGATCTTGATGCTGACTTTAACAAGGAATTGCTCAAATTCATGAAACCTGAACTTATTAGCGAAGTGTTTTATTGCATGGCCTATCTTGGCATTCAAGCAAGCGCTTCTGATTTCTACATTTTCTACGCAGCTCCTTTTAAAAATGAGCTTTTGGCTTTACAAACGTCAAAGCTTCAAGGTAGAGAGCTTGCTTGGCTCATAGCCAACGACTTTCAACAATGCGTATGCAACCGAAATCCGATTATTCATTTAAGTAAAGAGATGCAGCAAAAAATGCAAAATCGGCAAGACAAATTAAACAATTAGCAACCAAAATAATATGAGAACACGACGACAAAGCCGAAACAAGAGTCCATCATTTGGGAAGCTTGACATGAATCTAAAAGTAAATTCAATTTCATCAACAACCAATAAATTAAATTCTATGCAAATCAATTTTACTAAAATGCGGCAGGTTCCGTGGAAGGCCTTATCGGTCATCTGGATGCTGCTGATGATGGGTACGGTGCAAGCGCAGGTTAACTCCTACACCTCCACCATAACATCAAATAGCTATGCATCTATTACCGGTGGTACGTTTTTCCATACAGGTACTGCAGATGATGCTAACTCGGTGCAAAACATCGGCTTTCCGTTTACCTACAATGGTACATCGTTCACCCAGATAAACGTTAATACCAACGGAAATGTTAGGATGGGAACTGCCGCAAATACTTCCTATTCGCCAATTAGTGCTGGCACGTCCAATACCATTGCCGCTTTCGGAGGTGACCTCCAAGGTAATGGCGGTGGTTGCCGGGTACAAACATTGGGTGTAGCGCCTAACCGTATCTGTGTGATCCAATGGGCATTATTTCGCCGTTGGAACAATGCAAGTGATAACTTCAACTTCCAAGTTCGTCTGTATGAAACAGACATGGCCGTTGAACTTAATTACTGTTTAATGATTTCTACCGGATCCCACACCAAGCAAATTGGTCTGCGTGGCGTGCTGAATTCTGACTTTAATAACAGAACAACTACAACATCTTGGACCGGTGCTACCATTGGTGGTACCAATGCTGCCGCTATAACTTTAAGCGCAACGGTATTTCCAGGTTGTGGAGTGGTTTATCGCTATGCTGTGCCGGCATTACCTATCTGCTCTGGAACTCCAGCACCGGGTAATACGCTTTCAAGTGCAGGTGCCGCAGCGTGCCCAAGTACAAACTTTACGTTAAGTTTGCAGAACCAAGCAACACTAAATCTTAATTCTGGTTTCTCTTATCAGTGGCAATCATCTCCTGATAATATAACGTACCTCCCTATTGCTGCTCAAACAGGTAGTTCGGCAACGCTTAGTTTAGTAGCTTCAACATGGTATCGTTGCGTTGTAACGTGTTCTAATGGAGGTGCAACAGCCAACTCTACCGCAATTCAGGTAACGTTAAATCCATTCTTCAACTGCTATGCTCCATCTGTTGCAGGCAGTGCAGCCGATTCAGAATTACTGCGTGTAGAGCTTGGTTCACTTAATAATGTAACCACATGCGCTCAGACTGGTATTACACCTCCTTCCATACTTAATCGGTATTCGCAGTACACAAATTTACCGGCACCAACGCTTACTCAAGGAGTAAATACTGCCTTTACGTATCAGCAAGGTAATTGCCTTGCAGGTGACTATGGTAAAACTACGAAGGTTTGGATTGACTATGATCAGAATGGCGTATTTGACCCCATTACTGAATTAGCATTTGTTCCTGCTGCTGGTGGAGCGCTAAATGGCACGTATGTAAGTGATGGGGTTGGATATCCTTTCATCAATGTTCCATTTACTGCACTTCCTGGTATTACGGGTATGCGCGTTGTAATGCAAGAAACAGGTAGTACCGGTTTTGGCCCTACAGATACTTACACATGGGGTGAAACGGAAGATTACGTTGTAAATATTGCAGTTGCTACGGCATGTTCTGGTACGCCAGCTGCGTCAAATTCAACGGCATCATCGCCATCTGCATGTTCTGGCGCTACAGTATCTTTAAATACAAGTGTAAACTACTTATTGAGTGGTTTTACATTCCAGTGGGAAGAAGGCGCAACAGCGGGTGGTCCTTGGTCGGCTATTGTAGGTCAGACCAATCAGAATGGCTCCGTTGTTTATAATCCTGCAACCCCATTTTACCGTTGTAGAATTAATTGTACTGGTTTTGGTACAGAAAGAATTACAACCCCTGTTAATGTGCTAGAAAGTGCATTTAATCAATGTTACTGTTCAAATCCTGCAATTTTCGCTGGTGATGAGGACATTTTTAACGTAACTATTGGAACTTTAAATAATACAAGTAGTTGCCTTACAACGGGAGGTGTTGGTTCTATTCTTGAGCGTTACGCCAATTATACAGGTGTTCCTGCTCCAGCACTTTTACAGGCCACTCCTTATCCAATGAGTGTTACTGTTGGTACATGTGGCTTCGAGTACGCTATGTCAATGCGCACTTGGATTGACTATAACCAAGATGGAGTATTTGCCGCAAGTGAATTAGTTTATCAAGGACCAACTATCACTGGTTGGACTGGAACACATGTGTATAACTTTAGTATAACTCCGCCACTTTCTGCAACACCAGGAGTAACGGGTATGCGTGTAATATGCTATGAAACAGCAGGTCCAGCCGCTCTTGATGGTTGTTCAACCTACAATTGGGGAGAAACAGAAGATTATCTGGTAAACATTACAGTACCACCGCCATGTTCGGGAACTCCTGCTGCTTCTAGTGCAGTAGCTAGTTTAGCTGGTCCTGTATGTCCTGGAGATAACTTGGTTCTTTCACTAAGCCCAGCTTATGTTATTGGAGGTTTAACCTTCCAGTGGCAAAGGTCAAGTGATAATATCACTTTTGTGCCAATTTCAGGCGCAAATACCCAGTCTGCAGCTATTTCTCAAACGCAAGCTTCTTATTACAGATGTATTGTTACGTGTACTGGTTTTGGTAGCCCAACAACATCAAGTTCTACAGGCTTAATTGGACAAAATGCTTTATTGTCTTGTTATTGCACATCAACAGCCACTAGCCCAATCGATACGGAGATATTCAATGTTTCCTTTGCTGGAGCGTTGAATAACACAACAAGCTGTGTGCAAACAGGAACTACCGGTTCTGTCCTAGGCCAATATTCAAATTATACCAACTTAGGTCCATTTGCCGTAGATAAAGGTGTGCTTCAGTCATTCAGCATGAATGCGGGTACGTGTGGTGGTGTATATACTGCTGGCGTAACTGTATTTATTGACTTTAATGCAAATGGAATATTTGAAGCAGGTGAGCGTTTGTTCACTTCAGGTACTATTTCTCCTTCTGCGGGTGCAGGTACTTTAGTTTCAGGAACCATTACTATTCCTGGCTCTGCTGTAAATGGTAATACTGTGATGCGAGTAATACTTGCTGAAACATTTGCTCCATTGACAATCGCTGCATGTGGTACTTATGGATGGGGTGAAACAGAAGATTATTTAATCAACATTACTACTCCTCCTCCGTGTGTTGGAACTCCAGCAACACCAACAATGCCTGGTAGTCCTATTGAAGTTCTTACCGCAACAACGGCTACTATCTCGCCAACAGGACTTACTTCAGGTTCTGGTATTACGTATCAGTGGGAGAGTGCTCCTGCGGTAGGTGGTCCATGGAATCCAGTTGTAGCAGCCGTTTCAGCAAGCTATACTACTGGTCCTGTAGCAGGTTCTACCTGGTATAGAATTGTTACAGATTGTTCTTTCAGCACATTAACTTCTACTTCAGGTTCTGTTGAAGTTCGCGCTGTAGGTGGTGCCTCATGTGCAGCTCCTTATATTGTTTCCTCTATTCCTTTCCAAGGCATCTACAGTACAGTAGCTTCTGGTAATAATATTGGAAATCAAGCTTGCGGTATTGGTTTTTATGGTGGTGGTAATGACTACATCTTCCAAGTTAACTTAATAGCAGGTATTAATTATGAGGTTTCTGTAGCTAATACCTCAGGTACTGGTTGGATAGCCGCATTCTTAAAAGACAACTGTTCTTCAACTACAGGGGCTTCTTCTTTAATTTGCGCTGAGTCGGGCACATCTAACTCTGCAGTAGGAATTGCAACGGTTCCAACTTCTGGAACTTATTTCATTGTAGTTGACTATTGGCCAGCTCCTTCAACATCAGAATTCTTTGTAAGAATTCGTCAAACACCAGCTGCTCCAGGTGCGGGTACAACGCAATTTAATGCTATTGGAACAACCCAAAGTGCAACAACTATTTGTTCAGGTGTAGCAGGTTCAACTGCAAACGCAGGAGCATCAGGTGTGCCAACAGTTTGTGGTGGTAGTACTGCCGATGATGATGTTTGGTATTCGTTTGTTGCTACATCTACTGCTGTTGTTATAAACGTCGATCCAGGTAATAATGGTGTAGCTAATTCAGGTGCCGATATCGGAGTTGAATTGTATGGCGGAACTGCAGCTGTCTTAGGCGCAGGTCTTTGTTTGAATACAAGTGGACTAAAAGGTGTACCTGAAATCGGAACTATTGTTGGTCTTGTTATAGGTAATACTTACTTCGTACGTATTTATGACAGAAACGTCCTTTGGGGTTCTAACTTGGGTAATTTCACTCTTTGTTTAACTACTCCTCCTCCTCCCGTAAACGATGATTGCGCCGGAGCAGTTGTGTTACCATTAAACGGTTCTTGTGTAAATACTACAGGAAACACAGTTTCTGCAACGCAATCTCAAGCAGCAATTGCTTGTACAGGTTTCACAGGTAACGCTGACGATGATATTTGGTATCGCGTAGATCTTGCTGTTCCATCTGACCTTAACATTCGTGTTTCGGCTACAGGTACAGCAATGGATCCAGTTGTTCAGTTGTTCTCAGGATCTTGTGCCGGATTAACTGCACAGTTCTGTGAAGACCGTTCAATTACGGGTGGTTCTGAATTAATTAGCCGTTCATTAGGTGTAGGTGCATACTTTATTCGTGTATTCCATTATGGACTTGGAACTGGAGCAGGTGGAGGTCACACAATCTGTGCATTCTCAACATCTCCAGCACCTCGTCCTGTAAATGACGATTTAACAGGTGCTTTAACCGTGCCGTTTGTGGTTGACTGTTCTCCACAAGGACCATACACATCTTTAAATGCAACACGTACACATACGAATTCACTTACTCCTGTTGTAGGTAATTCAAATGACGATGTTTGGTTTAAGTTTGTAGCCACGTCTGGATTCGTAAACATTACTGTTCAAGGTGGTTCTGGTTACAATCCAGTATTACAGATGTTCGAAATTACTGGTAACAAAACCGTTACAGGTGAATTTCCAGCTGTAAACAATACAGCAGGGAACGGTTCTGAAGAAGTAATTTACTATGGTCTAACTGTAGGTGCTACTTACTTTATACGTGTTTATGACTTTACAGCAGGTAATCCTACTGGTAACTTCACAATTTGTGTATTCCGTACTCCTCCTCCATCGAATGACTTATGTGTTGGAGCAATTAACCTCTTTCAGCAGAATTCAGCAACATGTGTTACTCCAACAATCGGTTTCACGTTAAGTGCAACTAATACTTTGGCTGCAACTCCTTGTACTGGAACTTCTGATGATGATGTGTTCTATTCATTTGTTGCTACGAGTCCAACCCCAACGATTGAAGTTATAGGAATTCAAGGATTTGATCCTGTAGTAAATCTTCGTTCAGCTTCTGGTTGTGGTACGTCAATTACGTGTGCTAACTCTACTGGTGTAGATGGTACTGAAATAATTAACGCTTCTGGCTTAACTGTCGGAGCGACATACAGAATTCGTATTTACTCTGCTGGCAACGGTTCACAGTTTATGGGTGTATTCTCAGTATGTGTCTATGGTATCGCGGTGCCTCCAGCAAACGACAATTGTGTTGGTGCTTTCAACTTACCTAACACATCTCCATGTACTTCTGTAAATGGTCTTGTTACGGGTGCTACTCAGTCTCAACCTGGTTGTGGTGGTAATGCGAATGATGATGTTTGGTTTTCATTTATCGCTGCTAACACTACGTCTACAGTTACTGTCGTTGGTGGTATAGGTTTCGATGCTGTTGTGGAAGTATTTAGCGGCGGTTGTGCTGGTTTGGTATCTATCGGTTGTCAAGATAATACTTTTGACGGTCAAGCTGAAAATTTGGTTCTTTCTGGCTTAATTCCAGGTAATACTTACTATGTAAGAACTTACCACTGGTCTGCAGCTGATGCAAGTACACCAAACTTCTCAGTTTGTTTAACTGGGCAGCCTCCTATTAATGATGATGCAACTGGTGCTATTAATCTAGTTCTTCGTCAGGATATTGTGCCTTCAATTGCAAACGGAACTAACTTAGGTGCTACTAATAACGTTAATCCAAATATTCCAGTTGGGTCTTTTGCTAACTTCCTTAACGATGTTTGGTATAGAGCAACTGTTGGTGACAATGGAGTAGTTGCTGTAAACATTGAGTCTACTACTATTGGTGATACTCGTTTACGTTTGTATTCAGGAGATCCATTAGTTGCTCTAACACAGATTGCCTTTGATGATGACGGTGGTCCAGCAGCAGGTTCATTTGCTTATGTATCAGGAAGAACTCCTGGAGAAGTAATTTACGTTTGTGTAGACGGATTCACTCTAACAACGTTTGGTAACTTCAGAGTATTTGCATCTGATGGATGGGTATGGGATGGTCAAGGTGGCTTTGCTTTTAATGGCACAGGTAACTGGATTAACCAAGGTTTAGGTGAAGGATTTCCAGCGCCTAATGCTACAAGTATCGTTAATATTCCAATTGGAGGCGGTGTTGTTAATCAGCCAGTTGTTTCAACTAGCGCAACTATTGGAGGTATCTATTTCAAGAGCTCATTTGCTTCACCTGCAACCATTACAATTAACGCAGGTCAAACATTAACGATAGCAGCGGATGCAGCAAGTCCAGGAAGAACAATTCGTGGAACAGGTTCATTTGCAAGAGTTCAAGGTCCAGGTATTATGGCTTTCACTGGTGCAGCAAGCACGGTAAATTTCGGTCTTGGTTTAGGAACAGTTCGTTTCGGCGGCTTTAATCCAATTGCTGTTACATTAGGAGCTGGCTTGAATGTTAACTCAAACGGTAAAATGATCTTCGAAAACAATTCATCGCTCTACGCAGGTGGAACGAATGGTCTTGTTAACGGTAACATTACGTATCGTCGTGTAGGTAACACCAATGCACTAGCTTATAACTATTGGGGATCGCCAATTGCTGCAGGAACCATTGCTAGTTTAACTTCATTAACTAACAATGCCAATACGTATGAATATAACACTTCCAGTACAACGGGTGTTGATTATGCAGGAACACAAGCAGGTTGGAACCCACTAGGCCCAGCTTCTTTAATGACTCCTGGTCGTGGTTATATTGCAACTGCTGCAGGTAATGCAAGCTTTGTAGGTGTGCCAAATCAAACCAATACTCCGGTAACAACTACTGTAGGTGCTATCAACTTCAACCTTGTGAGTAATCCGTTCCCAGCGCCACTAGCTGCTGCATCATTCTTGTCTCAGAACGCTAACGCAGGCGGATTTATCTACTTGTGGGATGATGATGCTTCAGGAGGTAATGATTACGCTGCTGGTGACTACATCCAAACAAACGGAGTTGGAGTAATTAATGGTCCTAATTCAGGTGATCCATTTAACGGAAACATTGCTTCTTGTCAAGGTTTCTTCGTTAATGTTTCATCTGCAGGTACAGTTAACTTCAACTTAACTCAAAGAGCTGTTGCTGGTACAAATAATAGCCAGTTCTTCGAAACAAATGTTGAGGAGATGTTGAAACTACGTATCGAAAATGAATTCGATCAGTCAAGTGAAACAATCATCGCATTTAAAGATGGAGCAACTGAGAGCTATGATCTTGGAATCGACGGAAATCGTTTACCTGGTAATACGAGTATTGCTTTGTACACAATGGTTGGAGAAGCTCAGATATCGTTCAATTACTTTAGCCCATTAACTGCTGAGAGAATTGTACCATTGAAGGCTCTTAACGTTCTTGGTGGAGTATCTTCAATCACGATGAACCAGTTCGATAACTTTGATGCAAGTACAGTAGTTTATTTAGAAGATGTGGTTAATGGAGTATTCCATAACCTAACTGCTAATCCTACATACACTTTCTCTAACGGAGTTGTTGTTGATTCAACTGATCGTTTCCGTATTCACTTCCGTGCGCCAATTTCTCTTCAAGCTACGTCTGACTGCTCAGGAATGGGTCTAGGAAAGATGATTCTTGATAACCCTAACAACACATCTGTTGTTGCTGAGGTGTTCAATAGCTCTGATCTTTCAGTTTCTACTACTGAAGCATTTGGTTCTAGCACAGGAAATGGTCAAGTGGTTATTGAAAATTTATTTGCTGATAACTATCGTGTAAGTTTAATATACGCTGATGGTTCTACAACAAGTAAGCAAGCTGTTATAGCTGATGGTGGTATGCCAGTAGCTGCATCGTTCCAATCTAGTGCAAACAATGTATCTATTGCTGATGCAATTGTTGAATTCCAAGCAATTGCGCCTGGTGCAACTAGTGTTTCTTGGAACTTCGGTGATGGTACTGAATTAGTAGGAGATATGAACCCGGTACATGCTTACATGGCTCCAGGTGTTTATACTGTTACATTCACTGCTCTTAACGGAGGATGTGGTTCTGAAGCTACTACAACTATTACAGTTACAGCTAACTCTACAGGTATTGCAAATCTTGCAGGTGTAAATGGATTCACTATCTATCCAAACCCAGCAAACGAAATTGCAAGCCTATTGCTTAACCTAGATCGCAATGAAACACAAGTAACTGTAAGCATCCACGATGCTTCTGGTCGCTTGATGAACTCTCACAACGTGAATAGCGTTCGTGCAGGTTCTATCGTTGGACTTGATATCGACGGTCTTGCAAATGGTGTTTATCAAGTAACAGTAGAAGGAAATAACTTTAAGAATGTTGGTCGCTTGACCATCTCTAAGTAATCCTTATTGATTGAAACCCGAAAGCGGGGGTGGTTTTCCACCCCCGCTTTTTTTTATCCTTATATTTCCAATATTCCCTTACTTTTGCTCATTATAAATGCTATCTCGCAACATGAAAAACCTATACACACTATTGCTTATGCTTTGCTCTGTTGCCGTATCGGCGCAGACAGTAATCTACCTTAATTCAACTTTAGGAGATAACAGCTTTAATGGACTTGCTTCAACTGTTAATGGAACAGAAGGTCCCAAAAGAACCTTTGGTGGTAATAATGGCGCTCTGTCTACGGCAGTCGAAGGAGACATCATTAGCGTTGCCGCAGGAACCTACAATGAAAACGTTATTGTTGATCATAATTTGACCTTTGTAAAAACAGGAACTGGACAAGTTGCAGTTACGAGCATGTCATTTGTGAATTCAGCTCATTTATTGGCTTCCCTTCCAACAGAAATGGCGTTCAATATTCCTCTGGTAACTATTAATAATGGTTCATCTGTAATAGATGGAGCTACTTTGGTTGGCGCAAACGGTACGCTCGTTTTAAATGCAGGTAATTACAACGAAAGTTTGTTTCTTTCTAAGTCATTCAATTTATTGGCGAATGGCAATCCTATCGTTCAAGATGTTATCCTTGCTGGTAACGGAATTACTGTCGTATTGGAAGGCGAGTTAAGTATCTCTAGTTCACTTCAATTTAATCGTCCAGAAGGAGGTAAACTTGAAATTAGTGGAGGTCAATTAACTATATTGACAGGTGCAATGATGACTCCTGGAACAGGAATGAGTTATGCTGTTACAACCGGAACAGGCACGTTAACTGCAAATGTCCAAAGCTCAGGTACAGTTTTGCCTGTTGGTAGTGCTTCTGCATATACGCCGGTAACTGTTTCGGGCGTAACCTCGGGTTTAGACGAAGCTGTTTCTATTAGAGTTCGTGGTGCTGGAAATGTTCAATCTTTCAATCCTGATCTTCCACTTCAAGTTAATAGTCATGTTCGTTTGGAATGGTCTATTCAATCAGATATTCAATCGAATGCGACATTACGTTTCGATTACAATGGTTCTTTTGAGCCATCCGACTGGAGTTCAGTTCAAAATCGTGTCGTTGGTCGTGCTTTAGCTCAAACGTTTGCTCCTGGAACAAATAGTGTTATTGGTGAATCATTTGCTAGTGCCGACTTTGATGCCGTGAAGGGTGTATTTGCTGTTTATTCTGATTTTCCAAATGCAATTCCTGTCGCAGAATCGGGTGTTCAATTTAGCGCTTTCCCAAATCCATTTCATGATGCAATTAGCTTACAGTTGAATGGTCGCGTTTCTGAACTTGTTTCCATTATCGTTACCGATATGACAGGTCGCTTAGTATCAAATGAGCATGTTGCTTTAAATAATGCTACTACGATTCATTCATTAAACACAAGTAGCTTTGATGCTTCAGGACTTTATTTCGTTACTGTAACAGGCGAATTGGGAACAAGCACATTGAGAATTAGCAAGAACTAAGAATTCATAAACATCGTTGAAAGCCTCAGCCGTTTGGTTGGGGCTTTTTATTTGGGATTCGACAAGCTCATCCCAGGGAGGAAGTAGAAAGTAGAAAGTATAAAGTATAAGGTATAAAGTACAAGGTATAAGGTATAGAGTGGAAAGTAGAAAGGGAAAAGTGGAGTTGAATTCTTTAATCATTTGGGCTTTTGGTTCAAGCTAAATATTCAAGAAGAGTCATAACCGTCATTGGTCCTATCATCAAGTCTTAATACTTTGTACTTAAATCTTAATACCAGTTTTAGTTCAAACTAAAGATTTAAGAAGAGCCAAATCCAACATTGGTCCTTTCAGTAAGTCTTAATACTTTATACTTAAATCTTAATACTAGTTTTACTTTGTACTTAAATCTTAATACCAAACTTAGGAGGAAGTAAGAAGTAAGAAGTAGAGAGTATAAAGTAGTTAGCAGTTATTTTTCAAAGACATTCAGGTATCCAACATAAATCCATAAAATCCTTAAATTGTCCACTATAAATCTCTGAAATGGAATCAGCCGAATACGACCTGATTGAAATAGCTAAACTTACAATAGGAAAAAAAATTATCTATGTTCTTATTTTACTGATTGGGTTTGTCATCTCATTCTCCATTTCTGCGATTCTGGTTTATATTCTCAAAGAATCCGCTAACAGACAACCATTAAATATTATTTTAGTAACATTTCCAATGTTTTTGGTGCTATACCCTTTTGGAAGATTCTACTACGACAGAACAGTCAGACTAAACAAAACAGGAAAATTTGTAATTACCAAAAACGGAGTGGAGATTCATTGTATTAACACGAAAAAATATAATTTCTCTGACTTGAAAAGAATATACTACAAATATGATAAGGTGGAATTCGATTTCATGAACAAATACCCTAAAGCGCTTACTTACCGTTTAACTATTATTGACAATGAGGACAACAAAACCATAGTTAGAATCATGAGAAAACACAACAAAAACACGCTTTTACCTAAAGCAAAAAATGATCTAGAGACTGTTTTTGAGGAACTTAGGAAATCAAATCACAAAATCTACCAGATAATAAGAAGTGCGGACTAAAAACAACTGCTAACAGCGGCTAGCCAAAATATGGGCATCTTGGAAAGTTGATCATTTCGGTTTCTTTGTAACTTCGTCTTATGTTGATTGATTTCGGTCACCAATCTTAAAAATCGGCTAGCCGCAAAACGTTACAGAACCATCAGAGATTAGTGCTCAAGTTTGGAGTTTTTATAAAGCGGCAAGTGGAACTAGAAATCAGGGATTAATCGGGAATGACATGTCCGCAAGTCTTAATACTTAAATCTTAATACCAAACTTAATTCTTCAACCATTTGGGCTTTTAGTTTATACGATAGATTTAAGAAGAGTCATAACCAAGATTGGTCCTATCCACAAGTTTCAATACTTTGTACTTAAATCTTAATACCAAACCGTCAGAGAGTCTTAATACTTTGTACTTAAATCTTAATACTAGTTTTAGTTCAAACTAAAGATTTAAGAAGAGTCATATCCATCATTGGTCCGATCGTCAAGTCTTAATACCTTGTACTTAAATCTTAATACTAGTTTTAGTTCAAACTAAAGATTCAAGAAGAGTCATAAACCAACATTAGTCCTATCATCAAGTCTTAATACCTTGTACTTAAATCTTAACACCAAACTAATAAGGAAGTAGAAAGTAAAAAGTACAAAGTAGGAAGTGAGTTCTTCAACCATTTGAGCTTTTAGTTTAAACTAGAGATTTAAGAAGAGTCAAATGCGTCATTGGTTCGATCATCAAGTCTTAATACTTTGTTCTTAAATCTTAATACCAAACTTAATTCTTCGACCATTTCAGCTTTTGGTTCAAACTAAAGATTCAAGAAGAGTCAAATCCAACATTGGTCCTTTCATCAAGTCTTAATACTTTGTACTTAAATCTTAACACCAAACTAATAAGGAAGTAGAAAGTAAAAAGTACAAAGTAGGAAGTGAGTTCTTCAACCATTTGAGCTTTTAGTTTAAACTAGAGATTTAAGAAGAGTCATAAACCAACATTGGTCCTATCATCAAGTCTTAATACCTTGTACTTAAATCTTAATACTAGTTTTAGTTCAAGCTAAAGATTTAAGAAGAGTCAAATCCAACATTGGTTCGATCATCAAGTCTTAATACCTTGTACTTAGATCTTAATACTAGTTTTAGTTCAAACTAAAGATTTAAGAAGAGTCTTATCCACCGTTGGTCCTTTCAGTAAGTCTTAATACTTTGTACTTAAATCTTAATACCAAACTAATAAGGAAGTAGAAAGTAAAAAGTACAAAGTAGGAAGTGAGTTCTTCAACCATTTGAGCTTTTAGTTTAAACTAGAGATTTAAGAAGAGTCATAAACCAACATTGGTTCGATCATCAAGTCTTAATACTTTGTACTTAAATCTTAATACTAGTTTTAATTCAAACTAAAGATTTAAGAAGAGTCAAATCCATCATTGGTCCTATCATCAAGTCTTAATACCTTGTACTTAAATCTTAATACCAAATTTTATTCTTCAACCATTTGAGCTTTTGGTTCAAACTAGAGATTTAAGAAGAGTCATAACTAAGATTGGTCCTATCAACAAGTCTTAATACCTTGTACATAAATCTTAATACCAAACTTAGGAGGAAGTGAACCCTATGTAATTGGATTAATACAGATATACTTTCGTTATAAACAGGGCAGAAATAAAAAAGGCGACGCTGTATCCAGTGCCGCCTTTTATTGAAAGTTGAATTAACTTCTTATTTTCTGATAATAATTCTCTTGCTTTGATAAGTAGATCCGTCGAATACGCGAACGAAATACATTCCGTCGGCAAGGTTATTTAAACGAATCTCAACAGCCGGATGTTCTTTAGAGAAAGATACATCTATGCGCTCAACCAACTGTCCCAAATGATTATAAACTTCAATTGGTTGATTGATATCGCCTTCTGGCATCAAACGAATCGTAATTGAACCATTACTTGGATTTGGATATACTGTAACAGCATCGACGCTTTCGATATTATCGCCAGCCTCAGTTTCTCCTGCAATACGTGCTAAGGCCGAAGAGCTTAAATCAACACGAAGTGTGTAACAGCTTGAAGAATTGAATGCGCCACCATATCCATAAACATAAGCATAGTAAGTTGTTGCAGATGTAGTTGTGTTGAAAATCAACGATTCATTGGTTGTACCTCCATTTTGAGAAGTGCCAACTCTTGTTGAGCCTCTAAATAGTTGAAGATCATAATCAGCGGGAAGGTTTGATAACGTAACGCGGATGTTCTTTTGGGTTGAAGTGTTCTTGAATTTAAACCAATCTTTATCAGTGGAAGACCCAATAGCTGCTGTGATGTTTGCATTTACAGCGATGGTTTTACCTACGGTGCGAGTTTCATTGGTCTCATAAATATCAGAGCACGTTACAGGAGCTGCACCTGTAGTGAATGAAGCAGCGCCAGTGTAAGCAGAGTTGCCAAATGAACAAACCGCTTGTACACGGAAGTCATAGCTTGTTGAAGCTAATAAACCGCTGATTGCTCTTGAAGTTGTTGTAGAAGTTGTGCTTATCCATGTAGCAGAAGTACTTGCCTTATACTGCAAATTGTATGAGCTTGCCTCGCTCACCGCTGTCCAGTTTAATGTTGCGGATGTTGTAGCAATTGAGCTCGCACTTAATCCACTAGGCAGGTCACAAACTTGTACTTGCCCTGCTTCAATAACAACACAATAATCTTCAACTTCTCCATACGAGAATGTCTCACATGTTGTTGGCGCTGCGTTATATTTCATAGAGGCACGGAAAGTTGTGTTTCCAACCGAAGCTGTTGCTGGAACAGTGAATGAACCAGAAACTGTTGCCGCTGTTGTTGCTGCACCTTGGTCGTAAATTAATTCTCCGGCATCATCAAAATCGCCATCAGCATTCCAATCTGCCCAAACACGAGAGTATTCAGCGTAAATTGTGCTTGTCCAAGCTCTTGTCATAGAAAAAGCATAAGTTGAACCTTGCGTAAATGTTGCAGTAGTTGCGTATGATGCATATCCAGCATTGTTTCCGCTTGCATTTGTGTAAGTGCCTAATGTCACACTTCCAATAAACTCATCGGCAGTAGAGTTGCCTTTTGATGCGCAATACGATA
>Ga0209284_10002542_pt1 | contig 24641 bp, 18 predicted proteins | sample FRY03_FD_187211 | JGI IMG/M metagenome (GOLD analysis project Ga0209284, IMG submission 187211) | Freshwater microbial communities from Lake Fryxell liftoff mats and glacier meltwater in Antarctica - FRY-03 (SPAdes) (version 2) | ecosystem: Environmental > Aquatic > Freshwater > Ice > Glacier...
ATGGCAGCGCAATTAATGGACCAACAATAAATCCATTGTTACAATATCAATCTCAACTAAGTGCTCCTGGAATTCTTCATGTCTGGAATTAAAAAACGCTCTGCATCAAAAAAATGAAGCAGAGCGTTTTGAGATTAATTATCACTAGTTAGTTTCTGTCCAAAGAGTCAGTAGTTTGAGCTATAGAGGCTTATGATCAGGCGCACTAAGAACTAAGAAGCGCAATTTACTTTTGTAAATGAGCATTTTTCGGACTAGTGCAAAGACATCAAGAGACTCTATAAACAGACTCTAGTTAGTTAATAGCGGTAATATTCAGGCTTGAATGGACCTTTAACCTCTACACCAATGTATTCAGCTTGAGCATTTGAAAGTTCTTCTAGTTCAACGCCAACTTTAGCAAGATGTAAACGAGCAACTTTTTCATCTAGGTACTTAGGTAGCACATAAACTTTGTTCTCATATGCCGAAGTGTTTGTCCATAGTTCTAACTGAGCTAAAACTTGGTTGGTAAACGAGGCAGACATTACAAAAGATGGGTGACCAGTTGCGCATCCAAGGTTCACTAAACGACCTTCAGCAAGAACGATGATGTCTTTTCCTTCTAAAGTATATTTATCCACTTGAGGCTTAATAACGTCTTTCGTTTTGCCATAATTAGAGTTCAGCCAGGCCATATCGATTTCGTTATCGAAGTGACCGATGTTACAAACGATAGCTTTGTCTTTCATAGCAAGGAAGTGACGACCTTGGATGATATTAAAGTTTCCTGTTGCGGTAACAACGATGTCAGCCTCTAAAATTGCTGTATCCATGCGCTTAACTTCAAAACCTTCCATTGCAGCTTGAAGCGCGCAAATTGGATCAACTTCAGTCACTATAACACGAACACCAGCATTGCGAAGAGAATCGGCAGAACCTTTTCCAACATCACCAAAACCAGCAACTACGCCAACTTTACCCGCCATCATCACATCCGTGGCACGACGAATCGCATCAACTAATGATTCACGACAACCATATTTGTTATCGAATTTAGATTTAGTCACTGAATCGTTAATGTTGATTGCAGGAATAAGCAATGTGCCATTCTTCATTCGCTCATACAAACGATGAACTCCAGTTGTAGTTTCTTCAGATAAACCACGAATTCCTTTTGCTAATTCAGGATATTGGTCGAAAACCATATTTGTTAGGTCACCACCATCATCCAAAATCATATTTAATGGTCGACGCTCAGGACCAAAATACATTGTTTGCTCAATACACCAATCAAATTCTTCTGCGGTCATACCTTTCCAGGCATACACCGGAATTCCAGCAGCAGCAATAGCAGCAGCAGCATGATCTTGAGTTGAGAAAATATTGCAAGAAGACCAAGTAACCTCTGCGCCTAATTCTACTAGTGTTTCAATTAAAACGGCTGTTTGAATTGTCATGTGAAGACATCCGGATACGCGAGCACCTTTAAGTGGCTTTGATGCACCAAATTCTTCGCGAAGAGCCATTAAACCTGGCATTTCAGCTTCAGCTAAACTGATTTCTTTGCGTCCCCATTCTGCGAGGGCAATGTCTTTCACCTTGTAAGGGATATATGTATCCACAGCTAGATTGTTTTCCATGTTTTTTTTATAATTGATGCAAAGATAATACATAGTATAAGTAAATTCACAAAGTAGATGTTGAAATCTTTCTACTTTATGTCATTAAACATCTGTGTAATTGATGGTTCTTGCGCTTGCGCCACTTTGTCATCTAAAGTCATCAAGGCACAATTGATGAGATGCCGCTAAAAATTTTGTTTCTTTACCAACCAATCAGATTTTTATGTTTCCTCAAGACGAGTTCAAAAAATACGCGATCAAGCACCGCGGCATTAGTTCTGCTACCTTGCACAGCTACGCCTCAATTACAGCCGATTACATATCACCGACAATTATTGAAGAGCGACAATTAAATATAGCTCAAATGGATGTTTTTTCTAGGTTAATGATGGATAGAATTATCTTTCTAGGCGCTGGGATTAATGATTATGTGGCTAACATTGTTCAAGCGCAGCTTTTATTTTTAGAAAGTGTAGATGCGAAGAAAGACATTCAAATATACATGAATAGTCCAGGAGGTTCTGTTTATGCAGGACTTGGAATTTATGACACGATGCAGATTATTAGTCCCGATGTGGCTACAATTTGTACAGGAATGGCAGCTTCAATGGGCGCAGTTCTTCTTTGTGCCGGACAAAAAGGAAAACGCACAGCCCTGAAGCATGCACGTGTAATGATCCACCAACCAATGGGAGGTGCTCAAGGACAAGCTTCTGACATTGAAATTACAGCAAGAGAAATTCAAAAGCTAAAAAAGGAGCTATATGACATTATTGCGGAACATTCTGGGCAGAAATTCGAAAAAGTACAAGAGGATTCTGATCGTGATTACTGGATGACTGCTGCTGAAGCATTAGAATATGGTATGATCGACGAAGTTCTTACTCGTAAAAAGTAATTAAATAAATGGAGCGTATTAAGGAAAAGTGTTCGTTTTGTGGACGAAGTAAAAAGGAAACTGCTATTCTTATTGCTGGTTTAGATGCATTTATTTGCGATGCTTGTGTAACGCAAGCTTTTCAAATTGTGTCAGAAGAATTAGCGGAAAGAAAGGGAGTTGATAGCAAGCTGGAAGTAAATCTTCTGAAACCGATTGATATCAAGGCTCATCTTGATGAGTATGTGATAGGTCAGGACGAAGCCAAAAAGGTACTATCTGTTGCTGTTTACAACCATTACAAGCGTCTGTCGCAGAAAAACTTCAAGAAGGATGATGACACTGAAATCGAGAAGTCTAACATTATCTTAGTGGGTGAAACCGGAACCGGAAAAACACTACTAGCGCGCACCATTTCAAGAATATTGAACGTTCCATTTTGTATTGCAGATGCAACCGTTCTCACAGAAGCTGGTTATGTGGGCGAGGATGTCGAAAGTATTCTTGCTCGCTTGCTTCAGGCGGCTGACTATAATGTTGAAGCCGCTCAAAAAGGCATCGTATTTATTGATGAAGTTGATAAGATTGCCCGTAAAAGCGATAATCCATCTATTACTCGTGATGTTTCGGGCGAAGGAGTTCAACAAGGATTGCTTAAGTTATTAGAAGGATCAACTGTGAATGTTCCACCACAAGGGGGAAGAAAGCATCCAGAACAAAAAATGGTACCTATCGACACGCGCAATATCTTATTCATTTGCGGAGGTGCTTTCGATGGAATCGATAAAAAAATCGCCCGAAGGGTGCAAAGTCAAACCATTGGATACAGCGCCTATGGCGACAATGACCAAATTGACAAAGACAACTTGCTTAAATATTTGACTCCACAAGATTTAAAAAGCTTTGGATTAATTCCTGAGCTAATTGGTCGTTTACCCGTTTTAAGTCATCTTGATCCCTTGGATGGTGAAGCGCTAAAACGTATTCTCACAGAGCCGAAAAATGCATTGATTAAGCAATACGAAAAGCTTTTCGGAATTGATAATATCGATATAAAATTTGAAGATGATGTGCTTGACTTTATCGTTGAGAAAGCCATAGAATTCAAATTAGGCGCTCGAGGCTTGCGTTCTATTTGTGAGGCGATTATGACAGATTTGATGTTCGATTTACCTTCAGATACTAAGGTAAAAGAGTACACTGTTACTGCTGAATACGCAAAAGCGAGAGTAAATAAGCTTCGGTTATCTCGTTTGAAAGCTGCTTAATTAGAGTTTGTCTACAGAGTCTCCTGATGTCGTTGCACTAGTCCGAAAAATGCTCATTTACAAAAGTAAACTGCGCTTTTTAGGTCTTCGTGCGCCTAATCAAAAGCCTCTATAGTTCAAACTCCTGACTCTGTTTACGGACACCAATTAGGGTTTAATAAATAATACCCAAAAGCTGATATAATCGCCATTATTTGATTTCATCATGAATGAGCTGCCATATCTGACTAATTGTCTCAGAAATAGCGTCAAATAAACTTGCTATTGGCATTGTTGGATTCTTGAAAGGTCTAAATTATTTACCACAATTACAGCCTGGCGAAATAAGCACCTCTGTTTGAGGTAGTTGTTCAAGTAAATCTTCACGTTCAGATTCTGTAAGCAAAATAGCTCGCATATCTAACCATTTGAGTGCTGTAAGTTCGTTAATGCTTTCGGGCAACATAGTAATTTCGTTTCCCCAGATTTGAAGAAACTCCAAGTTATTTAACTTACCTATTTCAAATGGAAGAGCCTGGATTTGGTTACGACCCAAGTCGAGATAAATTAAATTCGACAGGTTGCCAATCTCCTTTCCTACCACATTGATTTTATTTCTGTTAAGACGAAGTATTTTTAAATTTTTAAGCTCACCAAGGTTGGAAGGTAAATTTTGAATCTTATTAGAACCTAAGTCGAGTTCCTGAAGGTTTGGGAAATTAAACACCTCGGGCGGAATTTCTGTTAAGCCTTTTCGCTTCAGTTTTAAGCGCGTTACGGAGTCAGGTGAAGCCATTGCTTGCTTCAAACTTGTATAAAGTGTTCCCGATATTTCATAATCAGGCTGAGCAAACGCTTGAGGCACGGCAAAAGCCATCCACCCTAAACATAAAAATATCGCAATTGTCAGTCTCATTATAACTTACTTAATATATGTAGCGCTTCCCGCTTGTCGATGCTCAATCTTTCTTTAAGTTCATCAACACTTGGAAAACGTTGTTCATCACGAATTCGTGCATGCATACTCACACGCAATTCACTATTGTAAAGGTCGCCATTCCAATTGAACAAATGAACCTCAACATGACGATCATTTCCCTTTGATACGGTTGGACGCGTTCCAATGTTCATCATTCCTTGAAAAATCCCTTCATCTAACTCAACAGTAACTGCGTAAACGCCATTTCCTGGAATTAATTTCTTATCGTTAGATAATGCTAGATTGGCAGTTGGAAACCCAATGGTATGGCCAAGTCGCTGACCTCTAACCACTTTGCCATAGAAAGGGTAAGGATATCCAAGAAATTGATTGGCAGTTTCAATATCACCGCGATGCAGCGCTGCACGGATTCTTGTAGAAGAGATAGCTACTTCGTCGATGTCTTTGGCAGGAATTTCCTCAACTTCGAAACCATAGTTGATACCCGATTTGTTCAAATGTTCGAATGAACCTTCACGGTTTCTGCCGAAATGGTGGTCATACCCAATGACTAACTTTTTAGTACCGACGGCATTTACAAGCACTTGCGTAATAAACTCAATGGAAGTTAATTTAGCAAAATCTGAATTGAATGGGATGACCAACAAATGGTCGACTCCAGCTTTCTCAAGTCGCATAATCCGCTCAGGTAACGTATTCAGTAACTCTAAAGAATCATCGTTTGGACTAAGAACTAATCGAGGGTGAGGATGAAATGTGATGACCACAGATTCTCCATTATACTTAGTAGCTAGTTCAGCTAAACGCTTCAAAATTGTTTGGTGGCCAAGATGAACACCATCGAAAGTGCCTGTTGTTACAACAGGACAACTGAGTTTCGGAAAATCAGAAATTGAGAGATGAACTTGCAAGAGAATGGTGGTCTATCGGCAAACCTAGAAGTTTTTCTAACCATTTGCAACCGAATATACAGGTTTAATCAAAGAAAAAGCAATTCGCTATATACCTGAATATCTGAAAGTTGAAAACTTTTGAAATAAAAACACCTTCATTTTTACTTGAATGCTCGTCACTCAAAAAAAATCCATTAATTTCGCGGCTGATTCAGGGAAGCCTGAAACATTAAAAAAACAACCTCGTTATGGCCCAAAGTACTGGCAAAATCGTACAGGTTATCGGACCTGTGATCGACATTAGCTTCGATACCGAGAATAATTCATTACCTAACATTCTAGACGCTCTTGAAGTTACGCGTCCGAATGGTCAGCGTATTATTCTTGAGTGTCAGCAACACATTGGAGAAGACACTGTTCGTGCTATTTCCATGGACTCAACTGACGGTTTAAGCCGTGGAATGACAGTTATAACAACTGGAAAGCCTATTACTATGCCGATTGGCGATAAAGTAAAAGGTCGCTTGTTCAATGTTGTTGGAGAAGCTATCGATGGAATCAACGAAGTGGATAACACAGGCGGATATTCCATTCACCGCGATCCACCGCTTTTCGAAGACTTATCAACTTCTAAAGAAATTCTATTTACTGGAATTAAGGTAATTGACTTGATCGAGCCTTATGCAAAAGGAGGTAAAATTGGTTTGTTTGGAGGGGCTGGAGTTGGTAAAACAGTATTGATCCAAGAATTGATCAACAATATCGCGAAAAACTACGGTGGACTTTCAGTTTTTGCTGGAGTTGGTGAGCGTACGCGTGAAGGGAACGATCTTCTTCGTGAATTTATTGAGTCTGACGTAATTAAATACGGTGACGACTTCAAACATTCGATGGAGCAAGGTGGATGGGATTTAGCAAAAGTTGATCTTAAGGCGCTTGAAGAATCTAAAGCGACACTTGTTTTCGGTCAAATGAATGAGCCTCCAGGAGCCCGTGCTCGTGTGGCACTTTCCGGACTTACAGTTGCTGAATATTTCCGTGATGGAGATGAGCAAAGCGGAGGACGTGATATCCTTTTCTTTATTGATAATATCTTCCGTTTCACCCAAGCAGGTTCTGAGGTATCGGCACTTTTAGGCCGTATGCCATCAGCAGTAGGTTACCAACCAACACTTGCTACTGAAATGGGTCTAATGCAGGAGCGTATTACATCTACAAAGCGTGGTTCAATTACATCTGTTCAAGCGGTTTATGTGCCAGCAGATGACTTAACTGACCCTGCACCAGCTACAACGTTTGCTCACTTAGATGCTACTACTGTATTAAATCGTAAGATTTCTGAGCTAGGTATTTACCCTGCGGTTGATCCATTGGATTCAACATCTCGTATTCTTTCTCGTGATGTTGTTGGTGATGAGCATTACGATACCGCACAGCGAGTTAAAGAGATATTACAGCGTTACAAAGAACTTCAAGATATCATTGCCATTCTTGGAATGGATGAGCTTTCTGAAGAGGATAAATTAGTTGTTACACGCGCTCGTCGTGTTCAACGTTTCTTATCTCAACCATTCTTTGTAGCAACTCAGTTTACTGGATTAGAAGGACGTTTCGTTCAAATTGAAGATACAATCAAAGGCTTCAATATGATTATGGAAGGTGAAGTTGATCAATATCCTGAAGCAGCTTTCAACTTAGTTGGAACGATTGAAGAAGCTATCGAAAAAGGTAAAAAACTACTGGCTGACGCTAGTAATTAATATTTACGGCTATTATGCGTTTAGAAATAATCACTCCCGATAAAAAGTTATTTGAAGACGATGTGAAATCAGTGATCCTTCCAGGGATTGATGGTTCATTCGGAATTTTAGATAAACATGCACCTATGATTTCTGCCTTAAAAAAAGGTGAAATCGAAGCGACGGATAATAATTCAACTCGCCACAAGTTTGAAATAAACGGTGGTGTTGTGGAAGTTTTAAATAACAAAGTGATTGTTTTAGCAGAATAAGATTTCTGTCTTGCTTATTTCAAAAGGCTCCCGAAGAAATTCAAGGAGCCTTTTGTATTTTGAACACGTTCTAGTTTATACCGAAAGCATTTCTGTGTAGTCCGTTTTTATAAGACTTAATAGCTAATACATTGGCATAACAATAAAACATTTCGGACAACGGTCTTGGTATTAAACTCAATTCGAAGCTTTAACTATACATCTTCAATGTTTGTTTCTTGCACCCACCGCATTTCTGAATGTTGAATAATAATACATTTGATATGGTATGATTTTAAACGACGAATTCTTTATGCGGGAAGCACTTCGGGAAGCTAAAAATGCTTTTCAGGAAGATGAAGTGCCCATTGGTTGCGTGATTGTTTGGAATGATCGAATTATTGCTCGTGCTTATAATCGAACGGAGCAACTAAAGGATTTCACAGCACATGCAGAAATGCAAGCCTTTACAAGCGCTTCAGATTTTTTAAACAGCAAATACCTCAGCGAATGCGTGTTATACGTAACACTTGAGCCTTGTGCAATGTGCAGTGGAGCTTCCTTTTGGACGCAGTTAGGCCGAATAGTCTTTGGCGCGCATGATCAAAAACGAGGTATTTCTGCTGTTTCTGACCGAATTCTTCATCCTAAAACACAAATAATTGGAGGCATTCTGGAGAATGAATGTGCTTCAATCTTAGGTGACTTTTTTAAGAACAAGCGGCAACAGAGAGATAACGAATAATTGCTGACATTTTCATCTCCAATATTATCGTTTCATTTCATTTCTATAAAGCAGTGCGTCAGAAGGTTAAAATGACTACTTTTGCACCGCGAAAAAACGACTATGCAAGCGATTAGGAATATTGCCATTATTGCCCACGTTGACCACGGTAAGACTACCTTAGTTGACAAAATTCTTCATCAGACTAACTTATTCCGCGACAATCAAGCGACCGGAGAGTTAATTCTAGACAATAATGATCTAGAGCGTGAACGAGGAATTACCATCTTATCAAAAAATGTATCTGTTCGATTTAAAGATGTGAAAATTAACATTATTGACACACCTGGTCACAGTGACTTTGGAGGTGAGGTTGAACGTGTATTGAACATGGCTGATGGCGTTTTGCTTTTGGTTGATGCTTTTGAAGGACCTATGCCTCAAACGCGCTTCGTGCTTCAAAAGGCTCTTGAATTGGGATTAAAGCCTATTGTAATCATCAACAAGGTTGATAAGCCAAATTGCCGTCCGGATGAAGTTCATGATCAAGTATTTGAACTGTTTTTCAACCTAGATGCCACAGAAGATCAGCTTGATTTCAAGACTGTCTTTGGTTCATCTAAGCATGGCTGGATGGGTGCTGATTACAAAACCCAAACAGATGGATTTGAATATTTATTAGATACCATTCTTTCTGAAATCCCTGCTCCTATTCAACTTGCAGGAACTCCTCAGATGATGATAACATCATTAGATTTCTCTACCTACATCGGAAGAATTTGTGTTGGTCGTCTTTTAAGAGGCGAGTTACGCGAAAATATGCCAGTTAGCCTTGTTAAACGTGATGGCAGAATTGTAAAAAGCAGAATTCGCGAACTTTACACGTTTGAAGGATTAGGAAAAGTTAAGGTTCCATCTGTGGTAGCAGGCGATATTTGTGCGTTAACAGGAATTGAAGGATTTGAAATAGGCGATACGATTGCTGATTTTGAAAATCCTGAAGGTCTTAAGCCAATTGATGTTGATGAGCCAACAATGAGTATGTTGTTTACCATTAACAACTCTCCATTTTATGGTAAAGACGGAAAATTTGTGACTTCCCGTCACTTGAAAGAGCGTCTAGAAAAAGAATTAGAAAAGAATTTGGCATTGAAAGTATTGCCTACTAGCTCTGCAGATCAGTTCTTAGTTTACGGTCGTGGTATTCTTCACTTGTCGATTCTTATTGAAACGATGCGTCGTGAAGGTTATGAGCTTCAAGTTGGTCAGCCTCAGGTTATCATTAAAGAGATTAATGGGGTTAAAAATGAACCAATCGAAAACTTAACAATCGACGTACCTGAAGAGTATTCAGGAAAGGTAATCGAATTGGTAAGCCAACGTAAAGGAGAACTTCGCGTTATGGAGCCGAAAGGTGATATGCAACACCTTGAATTTGAGATCCCAGCACGAGGAATCATAGGATTGAGAAACCACCTTCTGACGGCATCCGCAGGAGAAGCTATTATAGCTCACCGTTTTAAGGATTATGAACCGTGGAGAGGCGAAATTCCACAACGCACAAACGGCGTTATTATCGCTAAAGATCCAGGTAAATCAATTGCATATTCTATTGATAAGCTTCAAGATCGTGGTTACTTCTTTGTAGATCCAGGTGAAGATGTTTACACGGGAATGATTATCGGTGAGCAGAATAAGGCTGGCGATATGGTTGTAAATATCACACAAGAAAAGAAGCTTACAAATATGCGTGCATCAGGATCTGATGATAAGATGCGCATTTCTCCAGCGATTAAGTTTTCTTTAGAAGAAGCAATGGAATATATTCAGAAAGATGAATATGTAGAAATCACACCAAATGCGCTTAGAATTCGCAAGATTCATTTGGATGAGAACACGAGAAAGAGAACTTCTCAATATTCTTAATACTTGAATTAGATATCAATAAAAAAATCCCGTACCTAAAAAGGCGGGATTTTTTTTATTTATTCATTCTGATGTAACGTAGAATCTTGTTCTAGGCAATTGCGAATTAGAAATGCTTAATCGGTTAAGAAACTGAAAGTCTGCATATTCTTAAACAGCTTAAACAGAAAGCATATCCATATTCCTCTAATTGCATTTTACTAAACATTTATTATATCAGCATGATGCTTTCGGTCTAAATTATAAAGGGCCAAGGTGGTGCATTCGACTAAAAAGCTATTTCATCAGCAAGTTGCCATACTATTTCGGTCTAAATTATAAAGGGCCAAGGTAGTGCATTCGACTAAAAAGCTATTTCATCAGCAAGTTGCCATACTATTTCGGTCTAAATTATAAAGGGCCAAGGTAGTGCATTCGACTAAAAAGCTATTTCATCAGCAAGTTGCCATACTATTTCGAACCAAATAATAAACGGCCGAAGTATTGCATTTGACTGAACAGCTATTTCATCAGCATGATGCCAAAATATTTTGGACTAAATAATAAATGCGCGTGATACTAAATTTCTGGATTTAAAAACGCTTTCTACCCACTTATATTAAATATCATAGCTTTGATTTGAGGTCATATGTTCACATAAAAAAAGCGCCCGAACCTTATTAAAGATCCGAGCGCTTCTTTTGAGTTTTAATTTCTCTTAGTGCGCTATTGTGATGCGGCGCACAGAGTTAGTTCCTTCGTTAGAAGTTGCACGAACCATGTAAATTCCATTACTTAAGTTTGCAGCAGGGATTGTTACTATAGATTGGTTTTTAGTAACCGCTTGGATTGCAACAACACGGCCTTGAATATCAATTACTTCAACAGAAGCAATGTTATTGGTTGCTGTTACATTGATTTCTTGATTTGCAGGATTAGGATATACGTTAAGTTCATTTAAGGCTTGACGAGGAGCAATACCAATAACAAGTGGATCTCCAAAAGCGATTGAAGTATCTGCAGTAATGCCATCATTATTGATGGTATAGCTATAAAGGATGATTCCTGCGTGGTTTGGAGAGATGAAGTTGTATGAAGTGATTGTTCCTGAAGTTGAAGAACCTGGGGACGGAGGTAATCCAACCAATTGGTATGTTTCGATAGTCCTAACGCGTAAAACATTATTGAAAGTTCCAACTGCTGTTGTAAGCGTTCCGCTACCATCAACATCAACAGCAACTGAGCCATTTCTTTGATAAGTAAATCCAATGTTTATATCTGATGCGAAACCATCAATAAAGGACTGCCCCAAACCTACTGGAAAACGTAAAATGTCCGCAGGGTTGGAATAAATCATGGAGACCTCTAATCCCGATCCACTTGCAAAAAAACCTAATTGTCTGTGAGCGGAGGCAGAAGTTTCAAAATAATTTGCACCTTCAATGCCATCTTGAGAAATTGTAGTAGCACTCGTGGCATTCGGAAAATTGGATGATCCAACAGCTGCTGAAGGATTTACGACGGTTTCAACATACATTGAATCGCTTGTAGCAGCTGCAAAATTCCAGTTCTGACCTGAACCAGCGCTACCAAACCCCACAGAATTGCGAGTTTCTGTGTAATTATAAGTGTGCGATGAGCCTGGTGTTGGAACCCAACTCGAGCTAATTGTTTGAGCTTCTACACTCATTGAACCTGCAGCAATTAAAGCTGCCATCAGAGTAATGTTTTTCATGATTTTTTTTTTTAGAAAGTTATTTTATTGTTAAGTTTTATTGCGACTGCAGAATATTAAAGTGTCAACATTTAAATGTGCATAGCCTTAAATCAACGCAATTTACGGAAAGAGAATTCTTTAGTTGCCTTTATTTATTGGCTTTTATCTATGCATGACGTAAGATACCTGGCAAATAAGAATAAATAAATTATCAATTGACTACATAATAAGCTTTAGACGAACTATGCTTAAAAACACTGTATGTAAGAAAGATCAAAAAATTAACGCGTTTTCGAGAGTGTGAAGCCGAACGTCGTGCCTATTCCAAGAGTGCTTCTAACATTAATGGTTTGATTGTGCGCCTCGATGATATGCTTCACAATTGACAAACCTAATCCTGTACCACCAATTTCCCGCGACCGACTTCTATCTACTCGATAAAATCTTTCGAACAATCGTGGAATATGCTCTTGAGCAACGCCAATACCATTATCGGTAACTTCGACTAGAATATTCTCATCCATGTCGTAAAATGAAACTTTTGTCTCACCAACTGGCTTGCAGTATTTTATTGAATTGACCAATAAATTGCTCAGTACTTTGTGAATGCTTTCCTTATCAGCCTTTACCATGATAGGCTTTTCGTAAGTTTCTTTGAATATTAGTTTGACATTGTTCTTCTCTGCACTATACTGAATGCTGGACATGGTGTCGCGCGCCAGTTCAACTATATCGAACTTTTCTTTATGAAGAATTAATTGTCCTGACTCAAACTGAGTAATGATTTCTAAATCCTCAACAATATTTACCATTCGCTCAACACTCTTTTCAGCTCGCTCCAAATAAGTGCGATTAACATTAGGGTCCTCAAGTCCCCCTTCAAGCAAAGTCATAATATACCCTTGTATATTGAAAATCGGCGTCTTTAGCTCATGACTAACATTTCCAAGAAACTCGCGGCGATAATTTTCAAGATTTTTCAAGTACTCAATCTCCTCTTTCTGGTCTTTTGCCCAAGCCTCAACATCGGTATTAACTGCAGAGATAATATCGGTATTCAAATCAACCGATTTCGCTTTTTGTCCTTTCTTTAATTTAAGCTGATGGATATTCTTGTATATCAGTTTAATTTTTCGGTAAATAAACCGTTCGACAGCAAATTGGAAAAGAAAGAATGATAAAGTAAAAGTAAAAACCACAACTACAATGGGAACCCAAATTGTGTATTGAAGGTGAAAGATATACTCCATCACTCCAACAAAAGCCCCTACGCTGCATGAGAACCAAAGCGCTAAATACATGGCAAGGCTGCGCGGAGTGGACGTATTCATCCTCTGCGCAAAAGTTAACCGTTGTTTAGTTTTAGAACTCAAATTTATATCCTACACCTTTAATTGTGCGAATGTAGGAATCTCCGAGCTTTTCACGAAGTTTTCTTATATGAACATCTATTGTTCTATCGCCAACGACCACATCATCGCCCCAAACGTTCTTCAAAATATCTTCACGAGTGAATACTTTACCCGGACGAGAAGCCAATAATGAGATTAATTCAAATTCTTTTTTTGGCAAATTGATGTTTTTTCCGTCTTTAACAATAAGATACTTTTCTCTATCTATGCTAAAACCATCCACTCCAAGTACTTCATCTTCAGTATTAACTCCTTGTCGACGCAACAATGCTTTCACGCGTGAAACTAAAACTCTAGGCTTAATTGGCTTGTTAATATAATCGTCAGCGCCTGCATCAAATCCTGCAATCTGCGAATAATCTTCATTTCGGGCAGTAAGAAAGGCGACAATAACTCCTTTCAACTCTGGCGTTTCACGAATCACTCTGCATGTTTCAATACCATCTAAATCTGGCATCATGACATCCAAAATGATAAGTTGAGGACGCTCTTGCTTTGCTAATTTGATTGCTTCCTTACCATTGCTACTGGTGTAAACATCGAATCCTTCTTTGGTTAAATTGTAGGATATAAATTCTAGAATATCCGGTTCATCATCAACCAAAAGAATTTTAACATTTTCTGAGCTCATAGGGTGGTTTTACTTTGAAGCTAATTATCGTAATAATGCACTAAGATATCTTTTCTTTTGATTCTAATTGAATGCAAAACTACGCATGCTTGTATCATCCAAAGTTAAGTGGAGGTTATTTCTTTGGCAATAAGTGTTAACGAACAAACAGAAATTGTTGGAAGCCGACGACACCAATTTGGAAGTTATTAATTCCAGATAGAAATTAAATGAGCATAAAGCATAGCATTAAACGTACTACTCGTTTAAAAACGCCTTATGTCCTCGAATTCAAGTATATTTCATCATCGGGTTAGGGGATCGGGTTTTCCCTAAACTAATTTGAATTCTCAGACAAGTAAAAACCTCATTCAACATCGGATTATTATTAACTGCCTTGTTCAAATCATATCAACCTCTGATTCTGTAACTTACACCAGCAGGTCTTGACACAGCCGTTATACTCGTTTAAAAACGGCTTATGTCCTCGAATTCAAGTATATTTCATCATCGGGTAAAGGGATCGGGTTTTCCTTCAACTATTTCTGATTTCCAGGCAAGGAAATTTTATAATTATCCAACGGTATTTTTTAACCACCCTGTTCATATCATATCAACCTCAAATCATGAAGTTTATAATAAGACACCAAAACATATCCGTTACACTCGTTTAAAAACGGCTTATGTCCTTGAATTCAAGTATATTTCATCATCGGGTTAGGGGATCGGGTTTTCCCTCAACTATTTCTGATTTCCAGGCAAGGAAATTTTATAATTATCCAACGGTATTTTTCAACCACCCTGTTCATATCATATCAACCTCAAATCCTGAAGTTTACAATAACACAACGAAACATATCCGTCATACTCGTTTAAAAACGGCTTATGTCCTTGAATTCAAGTATATTTCATCATCGGGTAAGGGGATCGGGTTTTCCCTCAACTATTTCTGATTTCAAGGCAAGGAAATTTTATAATTATCCAACGGTATTTTTTAACCACCCTGTTCATATCATATCAACCTCTGATTCTGTAACTTACACCAGCAGGTCTTGACACAGCCGTTATACTCGTTTAAAAACGGCTTATGTCCTCGAACTCAAGTATATTTTATCATCCTATAAAAGGAGTATGAATTCCTTTAGCTTTTCAGGTTTCTGAACAAATGAACTTTGCCTTAAGCAACCTGATATTAAATATGAATAAAAAACTTTTATTGTTAGCTGCGTTACTAAAGCATTAATCTAAGCTTTCATCAATGATATTTTTGTATATCAATGTATTGCATATTCCAATCAAGAAATTCGATACTGTCGAAATCGGATTTAAAGCTTCACAAACTATCACAGTATGTCCTTTTCTCTTTAAAAAATTCAGAAACTCTGGAAATTAAAAAATATTCAACGATATATCGAATAATTGATTAGGCTATTTCGGTTGCGTTTATTCTCCTATTAATTAACATTTTTCTAAGATTAACATGGATAAATAAAAACAATGTCGCGGCTATTACACAAGACTACCTTAACGCAACAAATCAGCATCTTACTCAAGAAAAACTCTTGGCTTTAGCAAAAAGAATAAGACAACCAATACAGATCTGGCATATTTACCTCGGATATGTTTTAACAGGATTATTTATTTTGCGATTTATGCTGGCCCCTTTAGGTCATATGAAATTTCAAAACCCATTTGATAAAATACTAACCTTAAAAGAAAAGCTTCAAAAATAGACATACCTTATTTTTTACTTGTGTGTTGTAATTTCATTATCAACGGGACTACTAATTGAATTTGGTCCCAAAGAAATAAAAAAGGCAATGGAAGAAATCCACCTGCTTTGAATATATTACTTAGTAGGGTTTACTCAAAAACGTTAAATTCCTTTTAAATAAGGCATCTCTTAATGAATTAATCATTTTTAATGCATGAATTTAATTGAGTATCATCAAAAATCCTTGCACCAAGATTGCGATGAATTTTTCATTATTTACTATTTGAGCTAGCCAGAAATACGGCATTTGCTTCGTTACAGCCATTTCGAAGTATTTAATATACATCTTCAATGTCTGTGCCTTGCATCCGCCGCATTTCTGAATTTTGAGTGAACCCTTAGAAGCGTTTATGGCCGTCCATTTGGCAGGAGTATTTTTGGCAGAATCTACCAATCAGAAAGAAATTATTTCATGAATAGTGAGTGGCTCAAAAGAGGAAAGCTTAAAAACACAGAGCATTTCAAAGCGATACCGAATTTATTGGGTATTATGCTCTCGAATTTCAATTAACAACTTGATTTACAAAAGCTTAATACTTTAAAACTATTTTCCCATAATTGCCAGAAAGCTATGAAAGCATTAGTTCTGAATGGGCTTAAATTACTTTCCCGCGCCATTTATTCGACCTAATATAATAGTAAGAGAGCGCTGCCATTATTAGAAAATATGCCGGCTCGGTCATCCATATTAATTCTACAGGTAATTTTAAAACTATCCCCAAAACATAAGCTGTTGAAAGGTATAACCCGATTGCAACCGTCTCGATTGCAAGTGCTGTTCGAGTATTTCCAGTACCAGTAACTCCACTATAAAATGTGATAGCTAACCCGAAGATGAGCAGGGCGAAACTCATCACATACAAAGTTGGAATTGCATCCTCTAACAAGCCTGTCGAATTATTCTCAATTGCCAAGGATAATACCTGTTCCGGAAAAAATACATTCAGGACAATAAACGGAAGTGCCGATATTATTGAAAGCCATGTAATCTTTTTTAAAAGCGGGATTACTTCATCATTGTTACCTTCACCAATAACATAAGAAACCAAGGTATTTGTGGCAGAACTCAATCCCCAGAATGGGACCATTTGAAACATATAAATCATTCGAATTATTACTGAGACAGCCAATGCTCTTTCGCCACTTTGCTCAACAATAATAAAGAATAAAAACCACCCTGCATGAGACAAAACGTATTGAAACATCACAGGCGAGGCAATGGTAAATATCTTGGAAACAGCCTGCTTTTGCAATTTCCATGTTTTAAACAATAAATATTTAATATGTGATTTGGTAATAAATGTATGAGCAACAAACCACAGCAAGGCAATAATTTCAGATAATGATGATGCAATTGCTGCGCCTGCAATCCCTAATTCTGGAAATCCCCATTCTCCAAAAATGAAAGCATAATTCAGAAAAACATTGGCAACTGCCATAGCAAAAGTGCTCCAAATAATCACACCTGAACTTGAAACACCAATATACAATGAGCGAAAAGCTAAATTCGCTAAAGCAAAGGTGATTCCCCATGATCGATTGTCTAAATATGCAATAGCAGAATTATATACAGCATCCGAAGAAATCAGTGCTTTCAATATTGGTGGACCTAAAACTTCCAATCCCAACCATAATATTGCCGACATTAAGCCAAGAATCATCAAGCTGTTATCGAAAATAGCCCCAATCGCATGGTTGTTTTTTTCTCCTGCCCTTCGGGCGATTAGGATTTGAACACCAACCGAGAATCCCATTCCGAAAATATATACTGTGCTGAAGAATAAGCCTGCCAAGCCAACTGCAGCCAAAGAAACCTCATCAACCCGAGCCATAAAAAAGACGTCGGTTGCCATAATAATATTTTGAGCTATCCCACCAATGACAATGGGATAAGCTAAATTAAGAATACGTTTGTAAGTAATCCCGGAATTCACTTCTTTGAAAGGAATATTAATCTATGCTTAATGCACCAAAAGTACCAATCCCTTTAAATACTCACCTTCGGGATGATAGATGCTCACTGGATGATCTGCAGGTTGAGTTAATTGATGAAGAATAGAAACTCTTCGTCCCGATTCAATTGCAGCAGCAGTGATTGTGTTCCGAAACAACTCTCTATCAACAACTTGAGAGCACGAAAATGTAAACAAAATACCATTTGGAGCAATCATCTCCATGGCATTTTTATTTAAACGTTTATACGCCTGAACTGCTCTGTGTCGTGCATCTAAATGCTTTGCAAATGCTGGTGGATCAAGTATAATAACATCATAAACTTCATTGTGTGCTTTCAACCACTCAGGAACATCGGCTACAATTGATTCGTGATCTCCCTCAAAAGGCGCATTCAAAGCGACATTCACATTGGTTAACTCAATAGCCTTTTTACTTGAATCTATAGAATGGACTAAAGTTGCTTCTCGATTTAAGGCATAAACGGAAAATCCACCTGTGTAACAAAATGTATTCAATACCTTTTTTCCAGCACTATATTTCCCAAGCAATTCGCGATTATCGCGCTGGTCAAGAAAGAAACCTGTCTTTTGTCCTTGAACAACATCAATATGAAATTTATGTCCATTCTCTAACACAAAATCAGGACTTTCACTTCCAATTAAAAATGAATTCGCATCAGCATTTCCGAGGGCATCAACCGATTTATCATAAACATTTTTGATGTTCCCTTTGCTTGCCTCTACGATGGCTTTCGCAATCTCCATTCTAGAAAGATACATACCAATCGAGTGACTTTGAACAACTGCAGTATCGCCATATATATCTACAATTAGCCCAGGCAACCCATCGCCTTCGGCATGAATTAATCTATAGCAATTAGTTTCTGCATTGGGGAAACCAATAGCCTTTCTTTGATTAAAGCAATTTGAAATTCGGTGAAGCCAAAACTCAGCATCCACTAATTTTTCCTCAAATGCTAAAATTCGAACAGTAATTGATCCTTTCTGATAATGTCCCGTTCCAAGTACATTTCCTGATGCATCTTTCACAAAAACTACATCTCCGTCTACAACTTGAGCATCCATTTTTGAAATTGCCCCAGAGAAAATCCATGGATGAAAACGCTGCACTGGGCGCTCTTTGCCAGGCTTTAGATAAATAGAAGGTACATTCATAAGCCTGCGAAGGTAGCGAATTGAAGCTTGAAGAAATCGTTCAAAACTGTACATTCGCAACAATGAAAATGCTACAGAAATCGCTCTTGTATTTATTTGCTGTTTTAATCATTGCAGCATCAGCCTATTTACATAAAGATTCCTATCGCCTATTCCCGATGCATATTCACGCTTGGGCTCAGGCCGATCATCTGGCGCTTGCTCAAGGCTTCATTGAAAATGGTTTTGATTTATTTCACCCTCAAACTTTCGTATTAAATCCTCAATTCCCTCACGATTTTAAAGTAGCCTACCCAACAACAATTACGGCGGCTGATATGCCCTTTCATGCGTATTTAGTAGCGATTATAATGTCAGTCACAGGAATTGATTCTCCAATGATTTTTAGAATTTACACCTTAATCTGGAGTCTGATTGGATTATTTTATTTATTTCGTCTGACCAAACATATCACCAAACAACCTAGTTGGGCAGTATTTATAACTTCGGCTGCAGCATTTTCTCCAGTATTTGTTTATTATCAGGATGGATTTCTGCCTTCGATACCTTGTTTAACCGCCGTCATCATTGGAATATATCATTATTTCAACTACCTCTATAAATTAAATAAACGGCATTTATACCTTGCGCTTTTATGGCTGATGATGGCTGCTCTGTGGCGCTCAAGCTATGCTATTCCTTTAATAACTTTATGGTGCGTCGAAGTTTTCAGAGCAATCAGAAATAGAGAATTCGGCTTAAAAAACTGGGCAATTCTTTTAGTACCATCTATTCCAATCATAGCCTACTTAGTGCACAACAATAATTTGCGAGCCGAATACGGATCAATATTTTTATCCTCTCCCAAACCACCCGGGAATTGGGCAGATTTTATTGATATTTCCAGCATTGCAATTCACTATTGGGGTCTCGATTATTTCTCCAAGTGGCAATGGTTTTTTATCGTACCAACATTTTTTATTGGATTAATTATTTTAATTCCCCGATTAATGAAATTAAGCATCATTTCCTTGCGGGATTTGTTTGTTTTAGGATATTCCTTAGGTTCTATCCTATTTACTTTGTTAATGTTTCAACAATTTGCGAATCATGATTACTATTTTATCGATACGCTATTTCTTCCCATTTTACTGCTTTCCTCCCACGGATTTACTAAAATACCTATTAATCGACTCCCTTTTTCGAGAACATTTATCACGATCGTATTTATTGTATTTGCAGGAAAAGCCTTCATGAACGCCGATTTAACTCAAAAAAGACGTCACACAACAGAACCTTGGGATAGATACACAGCATCGGCAATTAATTTCAAGGATTCGTACAAACTATTAGATTCATTGGGAATAGCCCCGGATGCCAAGATATTTGTTATTGACGCTTACGCTCCTAATATTCCCCTAATGCAGATGAAGCGGAAAGGCTTTGTTGTTGTCAACACAGTTGAATCAGAATTAGCCAAAGGACTTACTTTTCCGTATGATTATGTTGCATTTCAGAACGACTATTTATTAAGCGACATAATTACAGTAAGGCCCGATTTTATTGATAGGTTCACGTATCTCGGAGGTAGTTCTCAACTATCAATTTACAAAGACCGTGTCGATTCAAGTCATCAAACTCTTGAGGACTTTTTGGGCCTGACGAATAAAAAATTGTTGTTAGATTCGAAATTCGATGATGTAAAGTTGAACAATAAATACTGGCAAAACATTCATGTTTCTTCAGAGATAATGAATCCAATTTCAACCATAGGTGAAATCAAAGCAGAAGACCAAGACGAGCTGGTTTTTCATGCAGGCGATTTAAAACAATACCCTTGGCAAGTGAGACAAATTATGCTCACAACTGAGGTTTTTGTCCCACAAGGTGGAAATACCTCGATAGAATTTGTGGAACACATTTATGCTGGAGAAAATTCTTACAAATATTTAAACTTTCCCATCTCCAATTGGGTTAAGGAGACTGGAAAATGGCAAGAAATCAGACTTCTGTTATCCCCTCCAAATAAAGGTTTAAGTGGAAATGAAGAAGTGAAAATTATCCTGAAAAATCCTGAAAAGGGTAAGATGTTCTATAAAAATATGCGTGTTCGTTTATATCATTAATCATTTTGCTTCAATCTGACTTCTAGGTTCTTTTTCAATACTTTACATTTGTTCCCTTCAGAACTATGAAAAACTTAATTCTTCTGCTATTTGCAGGATTTCTAACAATCTCTACAAGCTTTGCTCAATCGGTAAAACGTTGGACATTAAAGGAATGCATCGAATATGCAATAACAAATAACTTGCAAATTGCACAAAACAACTTGCAGGTAGATCAAAGTCAATTAAATCTCAACTTATCGAAAGCAGCAGTTCTTCCAAACCTTAATGGCTCTGCAAATCACACCTATAACACAGGTCGTAGAATTGACCTTTTTACCAACCAATTTGCAACAAATACTGTTCTATCTCAGAATTTCAGTCTTAGCAGCGGTTTGAATATTATTGGAGGGATGAGTAATACCAACACAATAATTGCCAATCAATTAGCTCTTATTGCAAGTAAATACTCGAACGACCAGCTTAAAAACGATATTTCTCTTCAGGTAACAAATGCTTTCTTGCAGATTATCTTGTCGGATGAATTGTTGACAATAGCTGACAATCAACTTCAAAATACTAAGATTCAGCGAGATAGAGATAAGCTATTGTATGAAGCGGGACGAACAGCTCGCGGTGACTTTTTACAAACAGAATCGCAATTGGCTAATGAAGAACTGAATGTTTTAACGGCGCGCAACAGACTAGATTTGGGTAAATTAACTTTAGCGCAGTTATTAGGTCTTGAAGATGCCTCAGATTTTGATGTCGAACGACCTAGTTTTCAGGGAATTTCTATGGAACTTCCTACCTATTCAGAACGCGATTTAATTACTACAGCCTTTAATAATCAACCAGGAGTTATCGGAGCGGGGTATCGCGTAAAAAGTGCTCAAAAAGGACTTCAAGCTGCGAAAGGTCGCTACTATCCTAGCCTTTCAGCTTTCGGAGGCGTTGGCACAGGTTACTCTCAATTAGCTAAAACCGTCATAGGCAGCACGACGCAACAGCAAACTGTGGGTGTGTTTCAAGGTCAACCAATCATTTTAGATGTTATTGTTCCAATTACTGAGTTAACGCCTTTTCGCGACCAATTTAATCAGAACTTCAACCGTACCCTTGGATTTTCATTAAATGTTCCTTTGTTCAATAATCTTCAAACACGAAACCAAGTTTCTATCCAAAAAATAACGCTCGAAAACGCTAAAGTTGGAGAGCAAATCACAAAAAATCAGTTAAGACGTGATATCCAGACTGCCTTTTTTGATGCAAGAGCCGCTTTTGAAAGATATAAAGCAACCCAAAAATCTGTAGATGCTCTTCAAGAGTCGTTTTCATACATGGAGCAACGTTACGAGGTTGGAATGCTCAATCCATTTGAGTTTAACACGGCTAAAAATCAGTTGCTCGCTGCAAAAAGTAATTTAGCGCAGGCGCGATATGAATTTATACTTCGAGTGAAAGTGCTCGATTTTTATCAAGGAAATCCGATTCAATTATAAGCATGAAAAAGAGTACAAAAATTATCCTAGTTGCTGCAGCAGTTCTTATTGCTGGTGGAATCGTAGCCAAGAAAGCCGGATGGATTGGAAAATCTACAGCGTTGGAAGTGGTAGCTGAAGGAGTTGTGAATCGAACACTTGTTGAAACGGTTTCTGCAAATGGAAAAATCCAGCCCGAAGTTGAAGTTAAAATCAGTGCAGATGTTTCCGGCGAAATCGTTGAACTACACGTTATTGAAGGTCAAAAAGTAAATAAAGGTGACCATCTTTTAACAATAAATCCCGATTTAATTCGCGCTGCCGCTGACAGAGTTGCCGCTGCATTAAACCAAGCAAAAGCTAACCTTGCCAATTCGAAAGCTCGTGAACTCCAAGTAAAAGCAGGATTTGTAAACACTGAATTATCCTTCAACAGAAGTAAAAAATTACACGATCAAAAAGCTATTTCTGATGCTGAATTCGACGCTTCGCGTGCTGCATTCGATGGTGGGAAAGCTGATTTAGACGCAGCACACCAAACCGTGATGGCAACAGAATTTGCTGTTAAAAGTGCTGAAGCATCGCTTAAAGAAGCGAACGATAATTTAGGAAGAACTCGAATCTATGCGCCAACCGATGGAACCGTGTCAAAATTAAATGTTGAGCTTGGCGAACGTGTCGTTGGAACTGCGCAAATGAGTGGTACTGAATTACTTCGCGTTGCAAACCTTAACGAAATGGAGGTTAGTGTTGATGTGAATGAAAATGACATTGTTCGAATTCACTTAAATGACACAACCGATATTGATGTTGACGCTTATGGAGACAGAATCTTCAAAGGCATTGTTACCGAAATCGCAAATTCTGCAAATTCCTCATTAACAGGAAATAGTGCTGACCAAGTGACCAATTTCACGGTTAAAATTCGGATCATACGCGAATCGTACAAGGATTTAATTGACACAACTCAAATTCACCTTTCGCCTTTCCGCCCGGGAATGTCTGCAACGGTTGATATTCGTACAAAAGTGATTACAAATGTGATGAGTGTTCCAATTATGTCAGTGACAACAAGAACTGCAAAAGAGTTAAAAGGCGACAACAGTAATTCTGAGGAAGACAAGGCTAAAGTGGACGAAGAATCCAAAGCCACAGTTGAAGATGAAGTGAAAGAAGTTGTGTTTGTTATAAAAGACGGAATTGCTCATGCGAAAGTGGTTACAACAGGAATTCAAGACAATAGCTTTATCCAAATTCTAAGTGGCTTAGATAAAGACGATCAGATAGTTGCATCGCCTTATACAGCAATTTCAAAACTTCTTAAGGAAGGTTCTGAGGTTCAACTTAAAACTGCTGAAGAAATTAATCAGCGAAAAAATTAATCAGTGGGCCTAATCCTTCATCTTGAAACGGCAACGTCGTGTTGCTCTGTTGCTTTGGCCAAAGATGGAATTTGTGTGTCGCATAAATTGATTAATGATGGCTTTAAACATGCCGAAAACTTACTGGTTTTGGCGAATCAAGTCTTAATCGATTCGAATTTTTCTTACTCAGATTTAAGTGCTGTGGCAGTTTCTGCTGGGCCTGGAAGTTATACCGGTTTAAGAATTGGTGTATCTGCTGCCAAGGGAATTTGTTATGCGTTGGATATCCCGCTTCTTGCAATTAATACCTTAGAAATTCTTGCTCGAACCTATCAAATGCAACATCCTAAAAATCAGCATGTGCTTTGTCCAATGATAGATGCTCGAAGAATGGAAGTATATACAGCTTTATACTCGCCAGATTTCCAATTAATTGAGAATGCTCACCCCTTGGTAATTGAGTCCGATGCTTATAGTTTGGCACTTAAAAATCAGTCGATTCTTTTTTTTGGTGATGGGGCAGAGAAATGCATTCCAACCTTATCGGTTTCGGAGAATGCTTTTTTCGATACTCAAATTAACATTTCCGCCGAAGGCATGATAGCACCTTCTTTTGAAGCTTTTTGCCAGGGTAATTTTGCCGACTTAGCTTATTTCGAGCCTGAATATTTGAAGCCTTATCAAGGAACGCCACCAAAACCTAAAGCATTATGAAAGGCTTGGTGATACGCTCAACCGGAAGTTTTTCTACTGTAAAACTGGAAGATGGTCGTCAACTTGAATGTAAAATTCGAGGTATTTTTCGCCATAAAGGCGGATTGAGAACTACAAACCCAGTTGCTGTTGGTGATCGAGTTGTGATTGAAGAAGGTCAGATAGGATCTCCGC
>Ga0209284_10002543_pt1 | contig 24631 bp, 18 predicted proteins | sample FRY03_FD_187211 | JGI IMG/M metagenome (GOLD analysis project Ga0209284, IMG submission 187211) | Freshwater microbial communities from Lake Fryxell liftoff mats and glacier meltwater in Antarctica - FRY-03 (SPAdes) (version 2) | ecosystem: Environmental > Aquatic > Freshwater > Ice > Glacier...
CGCAGGAGGGTTTTCTCAATCACCGACTAGTATATTTAATAAAATATTAAATAATATTAGAGGAGATAATGATAATGATAATGATAATGATAATGATAATTATGTTATAAATAGAGAAAATTATATTTATAAAAACTCAAATGAAGAACTTTTTAAATAAAATTATATATCTTCAAATGATAAATAGATATAATAAATATATGCTATGATGGTACTTATATTAAATCCTTTAACAAATAGATGTATTAAAATTAAAAAATAGAATAAATAATATATTGTTTATTGTAGAAATGCCAAATAAGTGCGATAATGTTATATCATTAAAACAAACCGACCCTCATTATTGGACTAATAGTATTTTGATGGCTATTCTATATAGCGAGGAAAGTAGAAAATTATTGTTAGAAAAGTCTAATACATGGGACGTGGAAAAAGATAAAACTCTATATGAAAACTTTAAATATGTTTTAAAAAATAAAAAAATGAGAGATAATGATTATACATATTTAGAAGATATAAATAATAACTTATATAAAAAATTAATATTTTCAGATAAAAAAAAAATTATTTTAAATATCAACAATCAAAATGCAGTTATTTTACCTTCTATGTATATCAGGTATATTTATAATACACTAGATGTAAACGTATTATATTTAGATAAAAATGGAGATAAATTATATTATTCATTATACAATGATATACATATATCATTAAATGATGAAATTATTATTCAAAATAAAAATTTAGATGGAATAGAACAAATTTTAAATGACCATGATGTAATAATTATTAACACTGCACATATTACAACTGATAAGTTGTATCCCAAGCATTATGATTTAAGTGATAATAGATTTAAAAAATATGATAGCTTTTTTAAAAATATCATCAAGTTAAATGAAGATATTGCGTTTAATGATAAAATATATGTTCAAGATTCGGTAATATTAAATAATTTGGATGAAAAATATGGACTTTCTGGTGTGCTTTCTATTGCAGGAATAAAATGCGATGGTGAAAAATATGTATATAATGGAATTCTAAGATCAAAAAATGATGAAGGCGATGATAGTTCTATTTTTAAAAAAAATAAAGAAATAAAATGTGAATTAATAAAGTATGAATGGGATTTAATAAGTGAAAATAATGGTGCCGCAGATATTATATCAAAAAACAATAGTTGTGAAAATATAGTTTATTCATTTAGTAAGGGAAACCGATATATAATATATGTTAAAAAAGAACAAATTGGTGGTAAAGTAGGTTATAGTTTGATTAATACTATATTTGAAAGTGTTATAAGTAATAACATATTATTAATTATAACACTTTTATTAATTACTTTCGTTTTATTATCAGTATATCCAATTTTATATTTAAAATATTATAAAGACTTGTACGAAAATATAAATATTTTTAATGATATTTGCTACGACAATACTATAAAATATAATTCAAATATATCTATTAAAAACACATTTATTTGGAAAATTTCTAATATATTATTTGACTTTAATAAAATAGATAAAAAATTCAAAAAAAAAAGAGGATCCGATAATAATTTTATATCATTTTCCGTAAATAATAAGAATACTGACTTTCATCGTATTAATAAAAGTTCGTCTAACGATGATTTACTAATTATATATGATAAATATGTTAAATACTCAATCCCAATAATATTATTTATGATTCTGTTATTTTTAATTCATTTAATTCATTGTTTTTATAACTATTATTATAATGAAAAGTTATCTATCAATGATATTATTTTAGTAATATATATATTTATATATTTAGTTATAATTATAATATTTTTTTCTATAATTTTAAAAAATATAATGGATTTGTATCACAATACAGATGTTTATAACTATATAATGTTATTGAAAGAATTGGATATTATACTAAAAGAAGGAAAAAAAGAAAAAAATAATGATATAATTATAAAAATATTGAAAAAATATTCAAATGATGAAAATATAAATATAGAAGAGGTTAATCTAAATAAATCATTAATTAATGACCTAATAGATTTTAAATATGAAAATCTAATACAACAGAAAAATGATAATCGTGATAATGTTGAAATAATAGATAATAATGATAAAATAAACATTACATTAGAAAATATAGATAATATGAAAAAATATATATCAAAAGAGAGTAATCAAAAAATATTCAAACAAATAAATAAAATAGCTAACTTTTTATTTGTGTATATATTCTTACTATTACCTCTATTGTATATATTATCAATATTATTAAAAAAAATATATATTTTTTGTTTGTTTTTTATTATCGGTATGTTAATATTTTCAATTTCAATATATAATATGCATTTTGTTATTGGATTATAAGTAATGAATGTATTTCAATCTCTTCTTTTTTTCTTTATAATATTTAAAGCAAAATATAAATATTAATTATGAATGCACTAGTTTATATTTTATTTATTATTATGATTGTAATATTTTTGAATGAACTAAAAAATATTACAATTTCATTTATAAAAACTAATTATTTTATTGATATTTCTAAAGCAAACTTGGATAAAAACTGCAATAATATATATAGTCAAGCAGAAACTGGAAGTTTTGGTTTAGCAAAAAATAGTTTTGGTATATTATTATCTAATGATATTTTTAATACAAAATCATATTATTTTATAATATTATTTGTACTAATATTATTATTTTTTAAGATATTTTGCGATTTCATACAAATAACCGGAAATAGAGATATATATATTAATAATAAACAAATTATATCAAAATATATGATAGAAATATTAGTATACTATCCTTATATATTTCTTACTATTTTTACAATATTGATAATATCAATGCTTGTAAGAAGATATACGCCTAATGAAAAAGAAGGACATGAAAAATATTTCAAAAAACATATAATAGATATAGTATGGTTATTATATGTTTTCATTGTTATTAATATTGCTGTATATTTTTTATTCATTTGGAGTATGTCAAAAAATATAGATAATCATTATTTCAATGATGTTATACATAATACAAGTTTTTTATTATTATTAAATATTTATTTATATCTAATATTTAATATTATTAATATAATATTTACATTTAAGAATGAAGATACATTAGACGATAATAATAAAGTTATTAATAAAGATTTATCATATTACACATTAACAAATTTTTACAAAAAATATTTTAGTATTATAGATAAAGATTATACAACATCTTCAGAATCTCATTACAATTTTGACGGTTATATTGTTAAAAATATAGGGTCTTTGCTTATATATATATTTGTGATATTTATTATATTTATCTGTATATTTTTCATAACACCTAAAGTAAATGAGGATGATGAGTATTATAATAATAACATTTTAATGCCATTATTTATATTTTTAATACTAATATTTTATATTTTTTTGTTTGTTGTATTTAATACTGATTATAATAAGTATGTTATATATGGTGTATATAATAGTATATACAAAACTAAATTAAATAAATTAAATAACATTGTCATACCTTATATAAAACTTCATCAACTAAAAGCAACAACGGATAGTGTAATAAATAACGACTTTACAGAGCAATATATAATAACAAATATTATAGCTTCAATTATAAATAATACATTATGTATGACATCTTATAATGATCGCGAAAATAATTCAATTAAAGATAATAATACCTACAAAAAAATTACAGGTATTGAATATGAAGAATATAAAGAATATGATAAAGATGATTTATCGAAAACATCTTCGTTTGATAGAAAAGATTATAAAAATTTTAATGAGTATTATGAAATAGTTTTAAAAAAAAGAATTGGGATTGAATTTCTGCCAACAAATAATGTTTTTAATTACATACGATTAATGAAAAATGAAGAAGTTAATACAGACAAACCAGGAGAAAACACATGGGATTATTTCAAAATAGGTGAAGCTGTTAATGAAATACCTAATATACACCTTGTAGATACTTATATAGATATGTATAAATATAGATATAGATTTAGAATATTAAAAATAATTAAAATTTGTATATTTATATTTAATGATGCTAATATTAATAATGATACTTTTATGGAACTTAAAAAAAAATATTTTTACATTGGTGATAAAATACAATATAAGTTTTTAATACTTATAAAGAGTGATGCAGAATATAAATCTTTCATAGATGCATATGAAGAAATTATGAAAATTATCGAAGATGTAAATTATAAAAATCCATATAAAGATATTGATCTTCTTAAAGAAAAATTTAAGAAAGATAATTTTGAAAATATATTAAAAAAAGAGACATCTCCAGATGATTTTAAAGAATTTAATAAAGAATTACTTAAAGACGAAGAATTTAATAATTATGCTGTTTATCATTATTCAAAATTATTATTTAATTTAACTAACGAACAACGAATAGAATATAAGGATGATTATAAAATAAATTTAAAATATTTATATTTGAAGAATAATATAAATAACGAGGATAAAGACCTTTATTCAATTATAGATGACTTTTTGATAATTTCATCACATTTATCATATAATTTAACGCAACATGAAAAAATAAGTAATAACCTTGTAAAAGACGATGAAAAAGAACGTAAACTTACATTATTAAATTCGCGAAATAAAGCTTTATTTGAATTAATTTTAGATAATACTGAAGACGAAATAATGAATAAAATAGATGGAAATACATTTGAATATCATATATCAGATGATTATTACGAAGAAACTTTAGAAATACATCGTATAGTTATAAAAGTATTTACAAATATAATGTCTATTAAAAATGAAGTTAATTTTACAAATAATTATTTGAAACAAATAGTTTCTATGATATACAAACAACTTAATGGTGATGATATAAACTTCAATAATAATGAAGAAGATAAAGAATTTTCATTAATAAAAAATATAGAAACTAATGAAGATATTGACAAAAATTCTAAAGCAGAAGAAATATTAAATAAGGCTAATAATGTAGTTGGTATTAATTTTTTATTAATATATTTATTTAATTTATTATTACTGTTTTTGATTTTTTATATTGGAAAAAGTAAGAAAAATATTAACTTTATATCTATAAAAAATTTATTAAATACTGTAGGTAAATATTTAATAAATATTAGAACTACTAACGATGAATAAGATTATTAGTTTATAAAATAATTTAAAAATTGATATAATATACGTAAAATATCAATTTAAAATGAAACAAATTATTCATATTTCAGATATTCACATTAGATATGGTGATAAAAAATCTTGTAGATATGACGAATATTCTATAGTTTTTGATAATTTATTGAAGTCAATTATTCGTAAAATTGAAATTAATAATTTAAAATATGAAGACTTTGTAATTATTGTTACTGGGGATATTTTTCATAATAAAAATATAGTAGGTAATTACGGTCTTGAATTATACAATGTCTTAATAAATGGTTTATCTAATATAGGACGTACAATAATATTTCACGGTAATCATGATAGAAGTCAAAATGAAATTAATCAACCATCATTAATATCTTCTACGATTGAGACAAAAAATCTGACAATATTAAAAAAAACGCAATCATTTACTATAGATAATGTAGGATTTTCATATGTAAATATTGATGACACACTTGATACATTATCTACTGTTGGGCGTATTAATAAATTACCTCCATTTCCAGTTATTGAAAAAGAAGTGCAATATAAAATAGCATTATTCCACGGTACATTTGTTTCTGCCAAATTATATAATGGAACTGAAATTCCCGAAAGTAATTGTGCGTCATCATATCCATTTAGTTGGATATCGCATTTTGATTATGCTTTATTGGGCGATATCCATTTAAGACAACAAGGTATTAATAAAAATGTATTATGGGGATATTCAGGATCTCTTTTACAGCAAAATTACGGCGAAGACATTGTTGAACACGGTTATATGATATGGGATTTAGAAAAACGCAGTATTGAAAATGTAAATGTATATAATCCATATGGTTATATAAATATAATGATAAAAAACAATAGCATATTTTTGAGAAATAATGGTAAATATACTGATAAGCTGGATTGTTTTATATCACGAAAAGCAGAATATTTTCCAAAAAATATAGAAATTCGTACATTTTCATCATTTAATTGTGATAATACTAAAGAACTTTATAGTATATTCAATAAACACGAAATAGAATGCACGATACTAAGTAATAAATTAAACACAAATGATAAAATTAAAAATAACATAATTGAAACAGTTGAGAATAGTGATATTATACATATTAATAAAGATACTTTTATAGAGTATTTGAAAAAATATATACCATTAAAGTATTATGATAAAGCATCAGGAATAATAAGAAATCTTAATGTATTATTATTTAATATAGATAATTGTCCAAGTGATCTTATAGATGAAAGTTTAAAAAAAAATAAAGAAATATCTTTATCCATAAAAGCATGCAATTTAAATGATAATGTAAAAGCAAATAATCCATTTACAATTGAATATCTTGAATGGGAAAATCTATATTGCTATGAAGCGGGCAATAGTATTAATTTTTCTCAAGCTATTAATAGTACACTTCTCATATGTGGAAATAATGGTACTGGAAAGTCTGCTATATATGATATCATAACACTTGCTATATGGGGGGTTATAACAAAAGATAAGCAAAACTCTTTATCTAAAAATGGTATTATAAATTATAAGCATAAAACAGCATATACTATTATTGATATTTCGGTAGATGGTGAAAAATATCAAATTAAGCGTAAATACTCAATTCAATCAGATATTAAAAGTTCAAATAAAAGCAATATTGAAATATATAAATACAATAATGGTATAAAAGAATTAATCAAAAAGAATAATGCTTGCAATGAGTTTATCAAATTACAATTTAATACACTTGACGACTTCTTAACATGCTCCATGATAACACAGGTTGTTGATAATGACATTCTTAAAATGGATTATAAAGAATGTACTTCCATAATTGACAAAGCATCTAATATAAATGAAATATACGAATTATTTAATTTATTTAAACTTTGCTTGAATAAATATAAAGACTTTAAGAAAACGATTGATAATAAGACACAAGTCTATGAACATATTTTGGCTACAACAGAAGTAAATAATGACAATGAAGAAGAACTCGTCATTGAATTGCGAGATTTAGATGAAAAATATAGCGAATTAATGAAAATAAATAATAGTATAACTATTGATATTTTAGACAAAAAATATAAAGATTTGACAAAATTTGAGAATATTGAAAAAGAAATAACAGATCAAGAATACGATGATTATAATATACAATTAAATGAATTGAAAGTTTATTTTAAAAATTTTGATTATAAAAATATTCAAGAAAATGCATTAAAATATGATGTAGATACGGTTATACCTGAAAAAAAAGAAAAACCTTGTGAATTTTCAATTATAAAAGAAGAACAATTATTTTTATCCAAATATGTTAAGCCACGCGTTGTTCCTGTTAATAATATTTATGATATAGATATACAATATAAAGAAATATTGGAAAAGATAAATGATTTGAATGAAGAAAAACCAGTGTTTGTTCAAAATAAGATACGCGATATTAATGAAATACTTTACGAAATTGAAAAAATATTTGGCAAAGACAATCCCGTAATTGAATTAAAAGACTTTTTATCAAATAATATTGTTGTATCATCTTCTTCCAATTCAAATAATTCTTCTAATATTTCTTACAAATATTATCTTGACTTATTAAATGATAATGCTAATATATCGAAGGATATTGAAAAAGGGCACAAACTTATGAATGATTGTGATTATAATATATCAGAACAGTATAGAAAAAGATGTTTATTGACAATTTATCATATTCCACAAAATATTAAAAAAGAAGAGAAAAATTATATTGATATAACTGATTATTATGATGAATATAAAAATAAACTATTAGAATACGAAATAATATTAAATAACTATTATAAATCACTGGAGGATATTGATAACATTAATACAACAATTGAGATATATTTAAACGAATTAAATACTCTCAAAAATAATGAAGAATATGGATATGATCCTTGTTGTAAATATTGTTGTGCAAGATCATGGGTTATAAGAATGAAGGAATTAGATATAATTATTAATAATTACAAAACAGAATTAGAAAACCAGTATTATAATATATATAATCGCGAAGATGTAGACTATATATCAATATATAATGACCATAATATATTGAAAGATAAAATAATTATCCACGAGTTAAATATAGAATGGTTGAATTATAATAAATATATAAGTGAAGAAAAAGAGATTTCCCATGAAACCGAAGTAAATATAAAAAATAAGAATGAAATGATGATAAAAATTGCTGGAGATAATAAAAAAATAACTGAGAATACTTGTTTAATAAATAAGTTTAATAGACATTCATATATTTTATACACCGAATACGATAATACTTTACAATATGACAAATATATAGTGTGGAAGAATAAATATACTGATATGAATATCTTTAAAAATAAAATTGAAACTGATATTAAAATAACAAAATATTATGAAGAATATACAACGTATATAAAACCGAGAATAAATAAATTAAATATGTTAAATGATAATTATAATGAATGGAAAAAATACGATAATTTCATAAATTATAAATTATCTTACGAATATATGCTTATAAATGATAAAATAAATAAACAAGATGAATATTATAGATACATAAAATATAGAGATATTAATATATTAATTAAGAAAAAGAAAGCTATATTGGAAGAAATAGATAAATGTTCATTAGATATAAAAACTAAATCTGACAAAATTACTAAAATTGTAACATTAAAGTCATATAATAAGAAAAATAATGATAACTATGAATATTATCTTAAAGAAAATATTAAAATATCTGAAACTATAGAAATATTAGATATAATAATAGATAATTTTAAAACGTATAAAATAGATTTATATGAAAATCACATATTAAAAAAATTAATGGTAAAAACAAACTCATATATTAAATTATTATGTCATGAAAATACAAAAAATTTTGAGTTAGACTTTATGATAAATGAACATAAAGATATTATTCATATTAACTGGCTTATACATAATACATGTAGCGACAATAATATAAAGCAGGTAATATCTATAAATCAAGCGTCGGGATTTCAAAAATTTGTTATATCACTTGCATTGAGAATGAGTTTGTATTCAAATACACAAACTGAACAATTATTCATCGATGAAGGATTTACGGCTTGTGATAATCAAAATCTGTCTCTTGTTCCAAGTTTTCTTAAAAAATTATTAAATACATTTAGTTGCATCGTTATAGTATCTCATATAGATATTATAAAAGATAGTGCCGATATTATAGTAAATATAGAATATGATAAAGATACAAAAACATCACATATAAAGTTATGATATATTAAATATTATAATATGAAAACATATCCTTACATAACTATTAAAATACAAGGAGATATTGGGGAGCAATTATATCAAATATCATATATAATCAACTTTATGCGTAAATCTAAAAGCTCAAAAATAAGAAGACAATTAGTTTTTTTAAATGATGATGATAACGAAGATACATATTGGAATACATTGTTCAAAGGATTATTTACTTTTATTGATAAAGAAAAATATGATTCACTTAACTTTACAAAACTTAATATAAATATTGATATTGAAAAGTCTATAACTATATTGGATAACATTGCATTCGAAGGTTGTCTTAAAAGTTTTGAGTATATCGATAAATCATTATATACTAAAATGCTCAATATTGTTTATAACAATGAAGATGTTATGTATCCTGCATATTATAAATATAGAGATATTCTTGATAACTTTAGCGATAAAACATTGGATGATGAAATGGTATCATTGCATATTTCAAAAAAAGATTTAATAGATGTTGGATTTTATAGAAAGTCTCTTGAAACTATGAATAAAAATAATGTAGTTATATTCACAAACGATATTGAATGGTTTTCAAAAAATGTTTTAGATAAAATTAATATTGATTCTAAATATAATATATATTATGTAAATGAAAATGATAAATCTATCGAGTTTGTGTTAATGTCTATGTTTAAAAATCACATTATTGAAGAAACATCACATAGTTTATGGTCATCATATATAAGTTATTACAATAATAAGATTGTATTAAAACAATAAACAAAAGATTTTTTTTATTATATTTATGTTAATTAAGATATAAATTATATAAATGGTGAAAAATGCTATAATTGCGTTTGATATATCTAAATACGATAATAATGTTTTTTTATATTACAATACTTTATATGATGAACGCGATAAACCGATTAAAGAATTTGGAAATATTTCATTAAACGAATTCAATAAGTTAACTGTTGTACAAAAAAAGGATTTTTTTGATAAAAAAAGACTAAATAATAACCCATCAAAGACAACAAGAACACAAACGGATACTTTATCAATAATTAATAAATCAGCTTTGCGAGATAAAAGAGTAGTAGATAATAATAACACATCAAAGACAATTAGAAGACAAGCTAAAACTTTATCAAAAAAGATTGATTCGATAATTCATACACCATCTACTTTGCTACATGATAGTAAAAAAGCTAATACACGTTTATCTAGATTACGTAAAAGACTAAACGTTCCTACATATGTAAGAAAATATCGTCAGCCTAGTCGTCTTGAAACAGTACAAGAGAAAGAAACATTTGATGATCTTGATAATATGCATGGAGGTTTAGGATCGTCTTCTTTAAAAGATAAGGAAAAACTTAAGAAACAAAAAGAAAAAGAAAAACTTAAGAAACAAAAAGAAAAAGAAAAACTTAAGAAACAAAAAGATAAGGAAAAACTTAAGAAAGAAACCGAAAAAGATAAGGAAAAACTTAAGAAACAAAAAGATAAGGAAAAACTTAAGAAAGAAACCGAAAAAGATAAGGAAAAACTTAAGAAACAAACAGAAAAGGAAAAACTTAAGAAACAAAAAGATAAGGAAAAACTTAAGAAACAAAAAGATAAGTCTCAAAGTTTATTTAATTTTAATAATGTAATAAAAAAAAAAAGATTATCTAAAAAAATTAAAGGTGGTGAAATATCAAACGATTATATTAAAAATATATTGAACTCTTTTAAAACGCGAGATATTCAACATGATTTTAAAATTAAAATTACGAAAAAAATAGCCCTGTTTTATATAGTAATTTTATTACATCAGACGATAATACAGCATTTATAGATACGATTGTTGATTTGTCTAAAAATGGACATATTACATTTGATAAACTATATTTTATATTTACATTAAATACAGACATATATCTTGATAATTATTTAGTTTTAAAAAAGTCAGTAGATGGTCAAAACATAGATAATTTTTTATCAAACAATTTATTAACAAAAGTCAGTAAAAAATATATATATGATGGTAAAGTAAATATTCATGATGTAGAGATATCAAATTATATACGTGATTATTTAAATGAAGGTACTTCAAAAAATAGAGTTATTTCTCCCGAAATATTATTTGATACAATGACTGTAGGATTGAACATTGTAAAAGAATATATGAAAAATATTAAATTAGAATCAAGTATTATAACAGATAAGGTATATAATGGTTTAAAAGGAATTGGTGTAGATATTATAAAAGAATATACAAGTGCTTTTGACGTAGATACTTCTCAGTTGTTTAATATTGTATACTTTCAAAAAGGTGATGATATAGGTGTTGCATTATTATTTTTAAAAAATCAATATAATAGTCAATTATTAACTAAATATGATATAGAAATAATTAAGCCAGGAAATAAAAGAGCTCAAAGTGACGATGAACCTAGACCCTCAAAAAAATTAAAAAAAGGAGGCGAATTTATACCTAACTTAGATTATATCAAATTAAAAAAAGTGATAAATGACACTAATGGAACAGAAACATATGAATTTGTAGATCATTCTGATGTTTCAAATATTCAACAAACATTTGTAGCAATATATATACCTATAAAAGATAACCCTTTTGCAAAAAATAATATTATGATTATGATTGAAATAACTAAAGAATATTTTAGAAGAAATCCCATAGGATACAATAATGATATATTTAAAGAAAGTGTAAAAAAAGAAAGTGTAAAACATGATGATAAGTTAGTTTCTATTTCAATTTTAGTTTTACAATATTTGATAATAGATTGCCATAATAAACATGTAAGCGAAAATATAGATATTAATTATATTTTAAATATAATATATAATTTAAAGTCATCTGGTGATTATGGAAAAGTATTATATGGATATTACCATAATGATTTATTTAAAAATGAAGATGAAAAGGTTGCTTTGATTACAAATGATACATTATGTGGACTACACTCTATATTGCGTGAAAATACCGATGTAATTACTGGAGCACATCGTATGGAAACTTATTATGATAATCCTGTTGGCGATGTTCGTTTCTTGGTTATATATAAATCGCAAAATAGTGTTAAGAATAATGCATATTTAGTTGATAAGTTAAACTCTACCTTAAATACAAATTTATCAATACCAATAGATACACAGAATAATAATATTATTCTGGACTTTAGTCCTGGTGTAAAAAACTATTTAATACTTCAAATAACTTCCCATTTTAACAACATGGTAACAGATACGATAGAAAAAGACAATTTTTTTCCTCCACAAATGAATTTTGGAATAATTAGTGAAACACAACTTGCTTTGGACGCATGGGTGTTTTTTTGTGAAAATTGTACAATTTCTACTGCTGATCATATGATACAAATGGAAAAAACTTTTAACAAACATATACATAAACTTAAATTTTTGATTACAGATTATAATACATATTGTACACGTATTTCATTAGAACACGAATCTGTGAAAACCTTATACGAACATAGATTAAATAATTTATATATTGATAATAAAGGTAATGCTAGATCTACAACCAGACAAGTAAAAAGATCAACAGTTTATGTAAATATAACCCTAGATAGAATAGCATTAAAAGAAGCAACATCTTCGGAAGATAGAAAAAACACATTTTTGTATCATAGTATTATTTTATATCTCATTAAAGGTACATTTAACAGAGATATAACATACAATGATGTTAATAGTTTTTTAATATTTGCAAAATTCATTAATAGTGCTTTAACATCTTTTAAAAGATTTTATGAATTAATTCTAAATTTTAAAGAAATTAAAACAAATTATTTTGTAATACTTTATAAAGACGGCGTTATTACATTATCGGATAACTTATTTAAAAGACAAACTAGATTTATTGAAGTTTTAAATAGTATGAAAAGTGAAGAATTTAAAAAACACATAGCTAGTATTATAGATAAAAAATCCGGTTATCATTATATAGATGTTTATATTGAAGTAAATAAAATTTATAAAAATTTTATGAATGATATAGATCATATTGTTTTAATAGGAAAAACTTTAAAACAATATGATAATACAACTCTTACACCAATCAACTATATAGTAAAATTTTAACAATTTACTTTTACACTCATAACAGGGCTTATAAATCCAGTATCTTTAAATATTACACGATAATGAAAATGTTTTTCTAATGTTTGCGATGAAGATTTATTTACTTTATTTTTTTCAGGACAAAACATATGAATATTAGCCTTACCATCTTTTACTATAGATACACCAGTATTTGAGACTTTATCATAATAATCATACGGATTTTCAAATATATTACTTTTATTCTCTGAAGCCCAATACATAATGACACTATTATCTTTATATTCTTCCATATTTATAGTATAATTGACATTAGACCCAACCGGATATATAGGTGAATTAACAAACAAGTTACTTGGGACAAATGTCATTCCCAAAAACGGAAAAAAAGTTTCTTTTCTACTAATCAAAAATATAATGCATGTTATTACATATATACATACTATACGCAATATAGTATTATATTCATCATTAAATAATATATATATACAAGATAATAATGCGAATATTATTACGCTAAATAGTGATATAATATGTATGTATAAATCATTTAAAAAAATATTTTTCATTATTGAAATCCTATTATATAAATACAATATAATAAAAATTGATTGTTCATATTGTAATTATATATAATATCTAAATATGGCTCTTAATTGCTACAAAGATAATGAGCACAATGACGATCGTGAAGAACACGAACACCTTGATAAAAATGAAACTAATTATTTTGATTTAAACGATAATACTATAGACAAGATGGATGATGGATGCTATATGATTAAAATAACAGGTATAGATTTGATACATAATGTTAAAAATTGGTGTTTTAATAGGGCGACTGATGAATCTAAAATACAAGAATTATATGATATTATGAAAAATAAAAAAGATGATGAAATAACACCTAGGTGGATATTTACAGTAATTTATGACGAAACTACTGACAGCTTTGACAAACTATATATGATAGATGGACAACATAGGCGTGAAGCAATTAGAAGACTTTGTGTTGAAAATATTGGTTTAACTACAAAATATTACTGTATGGTATATAATATTAATAATTGCGAATCAGATAATCAAAAAAAAGCGATTGATTTATTTAAAAAAATTAATAACAATAAACCTCTAAATATTCCTGATATACCTGATATGTATATTTGCGATATTGTTAATATTATTATTGACGATACTACATTAAACTCTAAAAAGTCTATTAAGGTTAAAGTGAATAACAATAAAGCGAATAATCCATATATTCACAAAAAAGAATTGTTTAATCTTCTAAATGAAAATGTAGATGAAATTAAAAAAATATCAACTACGAAGTTTATAGATAACTTGAAAATTATTCGCAATAAGTTATGTTATATGGCATATGAAAAGTTATTTGTGGAAACAGATGACAATAAAAAAAAATATAATACAGCAAAAAATATTGACTTTTGGCTTAATCTTAAAACATCCAGATACCCACCTAAAGTGTGGATCCAATATATATTGAAACCAGAAGAATTAGTTTAAATTATATAATTCATCAACAATACCCATTTTAATACATTCTTCCGCATTAAATTGAATATCTTTAACAAGAATATCTTTCAACAATTTTTTGCTTATTTTTGTTTTATTAATATAAATATTGTTGATATGTTCTTGCATTTTAATACAGTTATTAAAATTATCATCTATGAATGATAGTTTTCCTCTAACTCCCGATCTTAATTCATGAATAAGAACATATGAATTCTTACATATATATCTTTTAGTACCATGAACGCTAATAAGTGTTCCCGCTGAAGAAACATTACTATCAATAACAGTATGAACAGGAATGCTCAATCCTTCCATACAATCAATTATGGAAAATGCCGATGTTATACAACCACCATCCGTAGTTATATGAAGAAATATTTCAAGTTTCATATTTTGTGTTATATTTTTGATTTTTACAGTTTCTTCCAAAGAACGTAATTTTTTACATAAATTAAATGATGTTGTTGACGTAATATTTGAAGAAAAGTATATATGATTGTTTATACTATATAAATAATTATCCTCAATAGCTTGTTTATCTTCTTCTTCTTCGTCTGTATCTTGTTCCATTTTTCTTTTCTTTTTTGAAAAGTTTTTATTCATCATCATATGGTTTTATATGTATATATGTAAATTAATCTTATATTATTTTTTATATTATCATTATCGTTATCAAAACAATTCTTTAATTGATATCTCATTAATTTTATATTTAAAATTGTCATAATAAGAACTTTCTTTATTTGTTTCAATCATTATATTAAATCTTTTTTTATTACAACAAATTAAAATATTATTACAAGTTGTTTTATTATTAGAAAAACTTTCTTTATCCAGATTTTCATTTTTTATACTATAAATAACATCATACAATGGTATATTATCTTCGTCGCAAAAATACGGAAGTCTTATTTTTATTTTTTCTTGATCATATTTGCGCAAATTATAACGAAAGTCTAATATAGATATAATTTGTATATTATGTATATATTGCAAATGTAGATCACTATCTATTTTGGCATTATAATTAAACATATAAATACTATTATATCTTCTTATTGCCGTTTGTAAATATGAATCAAGTTGATGAGTTATATTGTTTGAATTTAATGAAAATGATACCTTTCTATTTTTACTTTCTTCCTTTATGATAAAAATATTATGTTTATCATATTTCATATTTAAATTCGTTGGGAAAATATTTTTTATTTTATCTATATTTGTATCATATTTGTATCCATTTTCTTGTTTTAATATTGTAGTTACTTCATCTAAAATATTTTTTGCTTCTTCTTTAATTTTTTTAGTTATATTATAAGATATTCTCATTTTTTTTAACATTTTTTGTATTACATTTATTAATAGACATTAATCTTTTATATATCATTTATATACATAACAATATAAATGAGTACATAATCTTTTTATTTTTATAACTTTTAATATTTTCAATATATTCTCCAAAAAATAAATTATGTACTCAAAATAATTATAAATAAAAATTGATAATAAAATATATAAGAATGTTCTTCATATATAAGATGAAATTCATAGTTAACTTTACAAAACACTTTATGAAACATTTTACTAAAAAAATTAAAACCTATCACGACCCTCCTATGCTCGGTAGATGGAGAGTAAAAAATTGCGATGATAAAATGACAAATATTAATTCGGTATATCAAAATAGAGATCACTGTGGTGATAATGTATGTAAAACACCAGTTAAAGCAGATAAATATACAAATTAATTATGCAAAAACTTTTAACAATTCTTATTCAATCTTAAAAAATAAAAAACACTTTATTTTTTAAATTATGTTATATGCTTGTTAAATAAAATGAGTACATAATCTTTTTATTTTAGGAAATTATGAAAATATTAAAAAGTTATAGAAATAAAAAGATTATGTACTCAAATATAAAAAATGATATTTATATAGAAATATATTATAAATGGTACCGCGATACTTTCTAATGACTAACAAAAAAGGAGATTATGGGTGCTTTTTGTTCAAAGATTATTATTTATATAAAAAATGTTGGTTAGAATATAAAGAAATTGGATGGATTGATGATGTATTATTAGAAGAAAAATAAAAGTATATATCAAATGTCTAAAAATTGTTTTAGATAAGATTGCAACTTCTTGTTTATTTTATTATTAAACTTTTCAAAACTATTGAAAATTTCACAATCATAATCATCATCTTCTAAAATATTTTCTCTTATTGTTTTAAAAAAGTCTATAATATAATCGGGAAGGTTTTTATATTCTTCTATTTTTTCCAATATGATATCCATAACCTTTTCGGGTGTTTTTTGCCATATATTCTTGCTATTATCTTTAATATAATTGAAAAAATAATATATGTATATATGATTATCCATATAATATTTTTCTAATGCTTTATATATTTCGTGTTTTATATCATTGATTAGAGATTTATCCCAATCCCATTTTATTTTTAGATAGCAATTATCGTCCAATATGAAACAATATGTATTAATCTGTTTATCTATATATCTAATATTATCATCTTCTGAACTTGGGTTGTAAATTAGAAACCTTTCTAATAATATTTCTATCATAATATCCCAGAAATTCAATTGTGATATATTAGTCTTTAATATGATATGAACAATATCTGTTTTGTTATAGCCAATAATAGGAAATTGAGATTTATTAATCTTAAAATAATCTTTTTTACTATGTAGCCTGATATGTTTAAATATATTCCAATTTATATTTTCATATTTTTTAATAGAACTTTTGTTAATAATATTTTTGATATTTGATATATTATTTAAAAATTCTTTTTCCTTATTGCTATTCTTATGAAAAAAGTCTGTTATATTTAGAATATCCATAGGGGATATACAAGAATATCTTTTGCGTGTAAATATTTCTATCAAATATGTTAATATAATTGATTCATATACAGATAGATTTGTTAAGGTATTATTTATTATATTATATTGCACTTTTACAGTAGCCTTTTTAACTATATCATAGTATTTAATATATTCTGGTTTAGTTGATAATATACACAATGGTATATCAGGTAAATCATCATATTGATATTTTTCTAAATGGTTCCAAAAGTCATATACATTATAATCTGTAATTTTTTTCATTGATATTATACGTAATTTTACAAACAATTGAGAATCACACTTTGTAAAGTTTTCATTCTTGTTTTTTACAATATCCAGAATTACATTATATAAAAATGTTTGATATTTGATACAATGATATCCCCATTCTATAGTTTCTGTTCGTTTTTTCTTTAATTCTGTTTTTATAACAGTATCAAAACCTATATTATTTTTAACTAATAGTTCTATTATTTTTTCTTTATCGATTAATTCATTTAATTTGTCTAAACTTATTATTTCACTAATATTAGGTAAATAATCTACATAACCCACTTTACAAAATCTCTTATAAATATCATCTTTATTTTTAGATAATTCAAAATATATTTGTACTTTTGCTCTCGTTAATGCTACGTGTAAATATGATTCAAATACTAACCCAACATCATTACTACTTATTAATTTTAATGAAGATTCTGTTACCTTTAAAATAAATACCACCTTACGACCATCTCCTTTAGATGATCTAATAGACATAATTCGTGTAGCATTTATAGACTCTGTTGTATTAATAACAGTCCCTTGTGTATGTTTATGCAAATAAACATATTGTTTATAATTATCATTATATTTATTTATCCAATATTCTTGTATTTTACTTTCTAATTCTGTCGCAATAACATTTGACTTCATTATTGGAAATATTATTAAGAAGTCATTTGGTGAATAATTATTAACCTCTACCTCATTTTTATATAAGTTCATAATTTTATTACAATAGTTTGTAATTTTATTAAAATTTTTATCATCAGCATAAACAGTCTCCAAATCATTTATTATTTTTATAGGTTCGTAATTATTTTCCTTTTCAAATGTATCATCGCATTCTATAATAGGTAATTTATATTTAACAAAATTAATAATTTCATTAATTTTATCACCCATATTTGTAACCTTTATGCGACGATTTATATTAATAGGTTTTCTAATATCTATTGTTATATTTGGCAATCCTTCGTCTATAATACTTGTTAAGAAGTTTTCAGTATATTCGAGCGATTGGAGTTTATCACCAACAACATTTATATAACAACCAGTATCAAGTATTAATTTACACATTGCGTGCAAATAATTTATAGGCAAATCTTGTACCTCGTCAATCCAAATTTCACATTCTTTACTTAATTGTATATATTGACCTCCGTATTTCATAAAACCATCTTTAACTTTCGTAGCACCATTATTTTTAATATTATCTATAATTCCTTTGAAAAAATCAGCACCTTTAGCATTTGAAGTACATAAGTTAAAACAAAATGAATCAATTGTTCCAATAATGACTATACATTCGCGTTTAGATATTTTATGTGTATATTTAATAACGTAATGTTTTTCTGTATTTTCTTCTATATCGTCTTGTATATTTTCAATATGAAATACATCTTTACCATTTTTAAAACGCTTTTTTTGGTCTTTTAATTCTTCGTAAATTACAGTTTTAGCAGAATGTTGTTTTGTTAGAATTATGTATGTTTTTTTATCAATATTTTCAACAATAGACTTCCAGATTCCATAAGTTTTTCCATTTCCTGCCCCTTGCTGATATACACCTAATACAGACTTAACTATATTTTCATCAGTCCAATAATCCCATATATTTTCCGGTTTTGCTTTTAAATATTCAATCGTATCATTTAAAGACCTATGTTCTTTTAATTCTATCATACCGCTTTTTATTTTATTAAGTTCTATCTTAAAAACTTCTCCTCCAATTTCAAGTAAAATAAAGTCATATGTTTTTATAAAAGATTTATATTTCCATATATCTTTGAAAATTATTAAATAATTACCAGTTGATAATTTATTTAATACAATACCTTCATTACCATCAATTAACCATATTATTTCTTTGCCAAACTTATTCCAATCATTAAATCTATCTATTATATCTTTTTCTGAAATATATGAATGTTGTATTTCACAAGTTCTTTTGATACTTAAAAGAATATCAGCACGCCTGCAAGTATTATTATCTATAGAAGAACAAAAAAACTTAACCTCTCGCATTTCTATAGGAAACCTTTTTTCCATAATGTTATGCCATTTTCCAGGCATCATTCTTATTATTAATAAAAATTAGTTTTATATAGTTATTACATATAATGATGTTATTATTTTCATTTTTCCAACAATTCTAATCTTTTTTCAATAACTTCTAATTTATACATAATTTTTTCCAAAATATCTTCTTTAATAACATTTGTTTTTTGAACTTTATCTTCTTTAGGTTTGAGTTTTTCACAACATATCCTCTTTTTATTTTCTAAACATTTCTTTAAATATCCTACATCGTCATAATTATATTTTTTAGCCAATTCTTGACAATTTTCTTCATTATATTCCGGAAATATAATATTATTTAATACCCTTGATCTAATGCCACCAATAGTTCTTTTAAACTCAATAGCTATATCGTCATAAGATTTATTTTCCTCTACATATTTTATCAATTTTAAATGATCTTCATTATTCCAACGTTTTCCACAATTAGATGTTTCATCATTAGATTGAAATTTGATAAAATTATTATACATCGTCGTATATTATTATATATATATAACATAATGCTTATCAATTTTTATTTGTTAATTAATAAATTTTTAAATTTCATTATTTCTTTTAATTTGCATTTTAATATTTCTAAATCTATGTTATCAATAGCTGTATTATATTTTTCACATTCCATGTTTTCATCATTTTTATCGTTTTCTTTGCCAATAATACGAATATCTTTATTATTGAAAATAACTGTAATACGTTTAACAGTATCATTATACTCAAATAAACATTCGTAATATTTTATAGTTATATCATTTATGCTATATCTAAAATTACTTTTATCTATACAAAATTTATTATGATATTTTGTTATATTTTCAGAATAATCTTTTATATTATCATCAGTTATTTCATCCAATTCAATTAATAATTCTTTTCTATTATTCAATGAATCATTTAATATTGCGATATTTCCATATAATTCATATAAATATGTTATCTCTTTGTTCAAAATTTCAATAGAGCATTCCTTAAAATAATTAATATAATTATCAATTGATATAATATTATATCTATATTTATAATCATATTTAATATTAAGTTTCTTCTCCAACAGCCTAATATTTTCTTCGTTTAATTTAATTTGATTATACGAACCTCCTCTAACATTTTCAATACCATATATTTTCATATATTCTTTAACATATTTATCTTCGTCAAATGGTGATGTATTATTTATTGTTCTAATAATAGATATTGGTTTATTTATTTTAGTCCATATACGAACAATTCCTTTTGAATGATTTTTATACATCTCGCCAACATTATTTGTTTTACCGACATAATATTTATTATTCTCTAATTTTAAAATATAAATATTAGTAGTCATATTGTTGATGCTAATTATAATAATATATCATTTTTTTAAATATTATAAATTATATAAGTAATATGAACTTATTAATAGGAATACCATATGAAGCATTTTTTGCCATATATTTAATAATTGCTTGTAATTTTCTTGGAGATCTTCTTGGTTGTAAATTAAAAAAACTTTTACAAGAAAATATGTACGTCAAGCATTTTTTTGGCTATTTAACATTAGCGTTTTTAGTTATTTTAACAAGTGTTGATATTAATAATGAAGAGAACTTAATAAAATCTATTATATATTCATTCATATTATATGTATGGTTTATATTTACAACAAAGACACATATTTATACAACACTCGTAGTATTGATAATATTTTTTATAATGTATGTATTATCGATAAGAATAAAAATATTACAAAAAAATATAGAAAATGATAAAACTAAAAAAGAAATAGAGAGGTTAAACTTAATAAATTTATCATTATTGTTTGTAGCATTTGTAATAACATTTTTTGGTATATTACATTATTTAATGTTAAAAAAGAAGGAGTTATCAACAAGGACAGAGAAGTTTAGTTATATAACATTTTTCATAGGAAAACATAAATGTAGAAATGATTAAAAAATATATAATATATACATTTTATAGACATTTATTTCAATTTGTTAAGTTCATTTAACTTTCTTTTAAGTAAGTCTATATTAATATTGTACAATGTTGTATTATACTTTTCACATTCCATATTTAAGAACATAACATCTTTTTTCTTACCAATATTAATAAGATTTGATTGACTTTTGAAACTTTCAGCGAGAAGTCTTTCATTTTTATAATATTCAAATAAGCATTTATAATACAATATTGTTATATCGTCATACTCGTCAATACTGTTATTATACTTTTTCTTACAATATGTATTATAATATTCTTCAATATTTTTTGAATATTTCTTCAAAACATTATCTGTAACATTTTTTTCATTATCTAATGTTATCAATTCTAATAACAATTTATTACGATTATTCATTTCATTATTAACATTAATTGCAATGTCAATTAATTTACTCAAATACAATTTTTCTTCGTCCAAAATTTCAACAGGTGCTCTATCAAAATAATTAACATAATTATCAAGAGGTATAATGTCGTCTTTAGAATATGAATTACTAAACATATTCAATTCTTCATCTAAATATATCATAGTATCAGTATTTAATATAATTTGATTATATGAACCACCTCTTACATTATCAATTCCATATTTTTTCATATATTCTTTAACATATTCATCAAGATCATATAGAGAACAATTTTCAATAGTTTCAATAATAGATTTAGGTTTATTATTTTTCGTCCAAATGTTTCCTTCACCATTTAAATGTTCTTTGTATCTTTCTCCAACATCGTTTGTTTTACCAATGTAAAACTTGTCATTCTCCAATTCTAAAATATAAATATTGCTATTCATATCGTATTGATGTAATACTATTTATAATATATCCTTGTCAATTTTTAATAATTCATAAAATATTTATTTTGTAATAATAAACTTATTATATTCTTCAATAAAGTCTTCCCATATTTTTTGAATATGCTCATTTTTCATAATGTTTTGTTTGTTATTGTAAGTTCGTTTTTGTGTTGATAACCAACTCCCTAATATATTTTCTTGTCTATTTTTATTGTATTGTGATGGTGTTTTTCCATTTATATTTATAAACACTTTAATTTTTTCTAAACTGGCTAACCATAACTCTTCACCAGTTAATAAATAGTTTTTATATTCTTCAATAAACTCTTTCCATATTTTTATAATATCCTCATTTTTCATAATGAATTGTTTCTCATTATAATTCTTTTTTTTATCTGATAACCAAACACCTAATCTATGTTCATCTATATTTTTAGATGTTTTTGATGGTGTTTTCCCATTATTATTAATAAACTCTTTGAGTTTTTCTAAATTGGCTAACCATAATTCTTCACCAGATAATAAATATTTTTTATATTCTTCTATAAAGTCTTCCCATATTTTTATAATATCCTCATTTTTCATAATGAATTGTTTGTTATCATAATTTGTTTTTTGATTTCTTAACCACACTCCAAATGTTTTTTGTTCTTTATTTTTAGAATAAACTGACGGTCTTTTCCCATTAATATTAATAAATACCTTTATATTTTCTAAATTGTTTAACCATAATACTTCTAGTCTTAATAAATAGTTTTTATATTCTTCAACAAAATCTTCCCATATTTTTCTAATATTCTTATTTTTCATAATTTCTTTTTTCTTATTATAATTTGTTTTTTGATATGATAACCAACGCCCCAATGTGTTTTCCTCTCTATTTTTAGATTTACTCGATGGTGTTTTTCCATTATTATCAATAAATATTTTAAGTTTTTCTAAACGATTTAACCACATATCAGTATTACCTTTAATGCAGTTTCCTAAACTATCAAATACTAATTCAAACTTATTTTCCATTAAAGTCTCTTGTTTTTCAATTTCATCAATATCATTATTTTCTTCATAAATAATATCAATATCAATGTATCCTCCCAATTTTTTATTAATACATCTTTTACGAATTTCTGGATCATTATTTGCCAAAACACGCAATATAAATTTTAAATCATTACTATCTTCACTGTTAATAAATGGAAGAACAACATAAGCATATAACTTATTTTTATATTTACGCAAAGCTCTACCTATTATTTGAATAATTGTTTTGTCGTTGCTTGAAATATGATATAATATAACTCCATTACATATAGGCGCGTCAAAACCTTCAATTAATATACGAACATTTACCAAATATTTAATATTACCATTTTTAAAGTCTTTCAAAATATTTTCACGTTGTTTATTTGGTGTATTACAATCGATATAATAAGAACTATTCTTACTAATACTATTCAATATATCTGTTATAATTTTACCTTCTTTTTGCGAACTCATGTAAATTATCATATTGTTATAATTTTTAATAATATATTGACATACGGAAATATCATTCGCA
>Ga0209284_10002544_pt1 | contig 24623 bp, 24 predicted proteins | sample FRY03_FD_187211 | JGI IMG/M metagenome (GOLD analysis project Ga0209284, IMG submission 187211) | Freshwater microbial communities from Lake Fryxell liftoff mats and glacier meltwater in Antarctica - FRY-03 (SPAdes) (version 2) | ecosystem: Environmental > Aquatic > Freshwater > Ice > Glacier...
GTACCCCTGCGCCGAGTAACGCGGGCGGAGTCCTTTACGCCGCCAGTGCGTCGTGAATGGCGTCTGTCTTGCGCCAGTTCCAGGGCATCAGCTCATCGAGCTTCTGGACGGGATGGCCGGCGATGCGGGCGAGCACGTCGGCCAGCCAGGCCTGGGGATCGACGTCGTTGAGCTTTGCGGTGACGATCAGGCTGTACATGAAGGCGGCACGGTCGCCACCGCGATCGGAGCCGGCGAACAGCCAGGCTTTCCTGCCAAGGGCGATGCCACGGAGGGCTCGTTCTGCGGCATTGTTGCTGAGGCAGATGCGGCCGTCGTCGAGGAAGCGGGCGAAGGCGTGCCAACGCTTGAGCATATAATCCATGGCGCCAGCGACGTCGGAGTGGCGCGACAGCTTACGCCGTTCCTCGCGCATCCATGCTTCGAGCGCAGCGACCAGCGGCGCGGCTTGTTCCCGGCGAACGGCAAGCCGCCGATCGGCTGGCAGACCGTTGATGGAGCGCTCGATCTCGAACAGGACGTCGATCCGCCGGACTGCTTCGAGGGCGACAGGCGAGACAACAGCAGGCGCTCGGCGCTGGGCCTTGCGTCGAGCATTGGCCTCGATATCGGCGAGGACGAAGAACTTGCGCCGCGCATGGCTCCAGCATGCCGCCTCCAGGACGAGACCGGCGCCTCGCCCGTCGGCATACAGCTTGCCGTAGCCACTATAGGCATCGGCCTGCAGGATGCCGCTGTAGGAGGCCAGATGGCGTTGGGGATGTTCGCCCGCGCGGTCGCGCGAGTAGAAGAACACCGCGCCCGGCGGCGCCGGGCCACCGAACGGCCGGTCGTCACGTACATAGGTCCAACATCGCCCGGTCACGGTCTTGCCCTTGGCCAGCACAGGCACCGTCGTGTCATCGCCGTGCAGCCGTTCTGCGGCCAGCACGTGCGCCAGAAGGTGGTCATGGATGGGCCGCAGCACCGTGCAGCACGTCCCAACCTGATCGGCCAAGGTCGACAGGCTCAAGGGCACGCCCTCGCGGGCGTAGCGTTCGGCCTGGCGATTGAGCGGCTGATGCTGGCCGTACTTCTCGAACAGGATCATCGCCAGCAGGCTGGGGCCGGCCCAACCTCTGGGCACGACATGGAACGGCGCCGGCGCCTGGCCGATGCTCTCGCAGTCCCGGCACGAGAACTTCTCGCGGACTGTCTGGATTACCTTCCACTGGCGGGGAATGACCTCCAGCGTCTCGGTGATATCTTCACCCAGCTTCGACAGGCGGGTGCCGCCGCAGCAGGTGCAGGCCGCCGGGCCGGGCACGACCACGCGCTCGCGTGGCAGGTGTTCGGGGAACGGCTTGCGGGAGGGGCGCTTGCGGGTGAAGGCCGCAACGCTGGTGGTCCGGGCCACCGCCTGGGCCGCGTCAGACGCGGCCTTCTCGGCGACCAGCTCATCCTCGGTCGCCGTGGCTTCGAGTTCCTCGAGCTGCAGCTCCAACTGGTTGAGCAAACGGGCGCTGCGTTCGGAACGCTGACCGAAGCGCTCGCGGTTGAGTTTCTCGATCCACAGCTTGAGATGGGTGATCAAAGCCTGATCGTCGGCGACCTTGGCCCGCAGGGTGGCCGCTTCCGCCGTCACCGTCGCGGCATACGCACGCGCTGCGACGAGCAGCCGCTTCAGGCTCTCGGGGTCGTCCGGCAGGTGATCGACCGACGTCATCGTGGCTACACAAAAGCACAGACGCAGCGGCTTGTGGTGAACTCGATGCGGGCCGATTCAATCCGTCGCACCGGCGTTTGCGAAGCCCTCAGCCCGCCAGCTGTGGCCGCCATGTGTGTTGCGGATGGCGCCAGTCGATCCCTTCGAGCAGATAGCCGAGCTGGCCGGGCGTGATCGTCACCGCGCCATCCGTCGTCGACGGCCACACGAAGCGTCCTCTCTCCAGGCGTTTGGCGTACAGCGAGGCGCCCAGCCCGTCGTACCAGAAGATCTTGATCAGCTTGCCGCTCTTGCCCCGGAAGACGTAAAGATCGCCGGCATGCGGGTCGCGTTGCAGTGCCTGCTGGATGCGCAGGGCCAGAGAGTTCATGCCACAGCGCATGTCCGTGTGACCGGCCGCAATCCACACTCGTACGCCTGACGGTACCGGGATCATCGCCGCGACAAAGCCTCGATCACGCGAGCCAACGCCGCCCCGTCGACCGTCCGATCCACGATGACCCGATCGCCGTCGGCCAGCACGATCTCCATCGCGCCCGCCGGGGGTGGCGGCAGGGGCGACGAAGCCGCCTCGACTTCGCCGCTGATCACGGCCGGCACGAACCTGGTCGGCTCGTCCGCAGAGGCCGACGCAACCGCCCCCATCAGCCGGCGCCACGAGAACAGCAGGTTCGCATTGAGGTCGTGACGCCGAGCCACCGCCGATACCGACGCCCCGCGCGCGTACGTCTCCGCAACAATCCGCCGCTTCTCATCTTCAGGGCGCAACCGACGACGGCGTTTAGCAGCAGCGTCTGCTCTCGAAGCTGACATTTATGATCGTGTCCATCTGGGCTACCCGGACACGATCATCGTGCCCGCGGCACCCTCAATCTTCACGATCAGATCTTCAGCGTACAGGCGGCCCACGCCGGAGGGGTACTGACGACCTTTCCCAAAGCCGTCCTGTTCGACCTGCTGACGGCTCTCCTCGACTCCTGGACCCTGTGGAACGACGTGGCAGGCTCGGCCGAACGCGGCCGCGCCTGGCGGGCCGAGTATCTGAGGCTCACCTATGGCTGCGGCAGCTACGTGCCCTACGAGCAGCTGGTGCGCGAGGCGGCGGTTGCGACCGGGCTGCCGGGCGGCGCGGCGGACGCGCTGGAGGCGCGCTGGCTGGAATTGCCGCCGTGGAGCGGCGCGCAGGCGGCCCTCGATGCCCTGGCAGGGCGCACGAAGCTCGGCGTCGTCACCAACTGCTCGATCCGGCTTGGCCGGCAGGCGGCGGGGCGGCTGCAGACACGCTGGGACTGCATCGTCACTTCCGAGGAAGCGGGATACTACAAACCCGATCCGCGACCCTACCGTCAGGCGCTGACCGCCCTTGGCGTGGCGCCCGGCGAAGCGGCCTTCGTCGCGGGCTCCGGCTACGATCTGTTCGGCACTTCGGCTGTTGGCCTCAGGACCTACTGGCACAACCGGGTCGGCCTCCTGCGCCCCGACGGCGCGCCGCCCGCCGCTCTCGAGCGACCGACGCTCGACGATCTTCTCCCCTGGCTGGAAGGACGTTTGTCATGATCTTGCGCAGACTGCTGCTCTCCCTCGCGCCGCTGCTCCTGGCGGCCACGACGGCCACTGCCCAGAGCTTCCCCGCCAAGCCGCTTACGCTGATCGTGCCGTTCCCGGCGGGCGGCCCGAGCGACGCGCTGGCCCGCGCGCTCGCGCAGGGCATGGCGGCGGATCTCAAGCAGACCGTGGTGGTCGAGAACATCGGCGGCGCCAGCGGCACGATCGGGTTGGTTAAGCTGATGAATGCCGCGCCCGACGGCTACACGATCGGCTTCGGCACGATCGGCACGCACGTCGCCAATGCAGCGCTTTTCAAGAAGCTGCCCTACGATCCCCTGACGGGCTTCGAGCCGATCGGCCTGGCTGGCACGGCGCCGCTGATGCTGGTCGCCAAGGCAGGCCTGCCTGTGTCGAACCTCAACGAATTCATCGCTTATGCCGAGAAGCACAAAGGGGACATGACCTATGGCAGCGCCGGCGTGGGGTCGATCTCCCACTATGGCTGCGTCGTGCTGCTGTCGGCGCTCAAGCTCAACATCACCCATGTGCCCTATCGCGGCGTGGCCCCGGCGATGAACGACCTGATGGGCGGCCATATCGATTTCATGTGCGACCAGACGACGACGGCGCTGCCGCAGATCGCGGGCGGCAAGATCAAGGCGCTGGCCGTGCTCAGCGACCAGCCTTTGCCGCAGCTTCCGGGTGTCGCCACGGCGGCAAGCCTGGGCTACGACGTCAACCTCCGCTCGTGGAACGCGCTGTTCGTCCCCAAAGGCACGCCGCAGCCCGTGATCGCCCGGCTCAACCAGGCACTGCGGGCGGCGGTGGCCGATCCGGCGCTGGTGAAGCAGATGACTGCGGTCGGGGTGGATCTGCCGTTGCCGGAGACGCTGCAGCCATCTGCCGTGACGGCGCTGATTGCGCGCGGATTGGAAAAGGACGTGCCGGCGCTGAAAGCGCGCGGCGAGTATCTCGACTGAAGGGTGGACCCTTGAAGCTGTTGGACATCGAGACCCCGGCGGCCCTCATCGACGAGGCCCGCATGGCAGGAAACATCGCGCGCATGCAGGGCCATCTCACGTCGCTCGGGGTGCGCCTGCGGCCTCACGTGAAGACATCGAAATGCGTCGAGGTCGCGCGCGCTCAGCACAAGGCCGGCGCCGTGGGCATCACGGTGTCGACGCTGAAGGAGGCGGAGCAGTTCTTCGCCGCGGGCTTCACCGACCTGCTCTATGCGGTCTGCATCGCACCGGACAAGCTCGACCGGGCGCTGGCACTGGTCGCCAAGGGCTGCGCGCTCACTCTGCTGGTCGATTCGGGGGTGGCGGCCGAGGCCGTCGTGGCGAAGGGCAGGCAGGCGAACCAGCGCTTCGACGTCATGATCGAGATCGATTCCGACGGCCATCGCTCGGGCGTGCAGCCCGAGGCGCCGGAGCTGATCGACATCGGCAATATCCTGCAGGTGGGCGGTGCGACGGTGAAGGGCGTGCTGACCCATGCCGGCAGCTCCTACGATCTCGACACGCCCGAGGCACTGCAGGCGCTGGCCGAGCAGGAGCGGGCGCTGTGCGTGCGGGCCGCCGAGCGTCTGCGGGCAGCGGGCATCGCCTGCCCCGAGGTCAGCATCGGCTCGACGCCGACGGCGATCTCGGCGCAGCATCTCGAAGGCGTCACCGAGGTGCGGGCCGGCGTCTACGTCTTCTTCGACCTCGTGATGTCGAATGTTGGCGTCTGCACGCCGCAGGACGTGGCGCTCTCCGTGCTGACCGAGGTGATCGGCCATCAGCCGGAGAAAGGCTGGGTGATCGTCGATGCCGGCTGGATGGCGATGAGCCGAGACCGCGGCACGCAGCGCCAGAAGATCGACTATGGCTACGGCGCCGTCTGCGACGCCGATGGAAACGTGATCGACGGGCTGATCGTGTCGGGGGCCAACCAGGAGCACGGCATCGTCTCGCGGCGCGACGGCACAGCCGATACCGGCCTGGTCGAACGCTTCCCGATCGGCGCGCGGTTGCGCATCCTGCCCAACCACGCCTGCGCCACCGGCGCGCAGTATCCGTCCTACGTCGCGGTCACGCCGTCCGGTGACGCGACGCCGTGGCCGCGCTTCCAGGGGTGGTGAGCCAACGGAGCGCGCAACTCCAGTTGCGCTCATGTCTCGCCGATCGACGGAGCCTGAGCGCAACTGGAGTTGCGCGCTCCAATGAAATGGCTGACGTGATCTGAACCTTAAACCGTCGCGCCGAAATGGCTGCCGAGCGCACGGCGGCCTGAATCGGTGAGGCGCACGGTGCGGCTGCGGCGCAGCCGCTCGGCCCAGCCGCGCATGAAGAAGGTGTCGGCGATGGCCGCGCCCAGCGCGCCCGAGATGTGCGGCCGGCGCTCGCTCCAGTCGAGGCACTGGCGCGCGAAGTGGCGCGAACTCGCCTTGCGCGCGGTGTCGAGATCGACGCCCAGCCGGTCGCAGAACAATTCGCCCGAGTGCGTGAGCTGCCAGTCGCGCGGGCCCCTGGGGGCGAGATGGCCCTGCCGGGTCAGCGAATCGGTGACGGCGATGCCCACCTGGCCGGCGAGATGGTCGTAGCAGGTGCGGCAGAAGCGGAGGTCGGGATCGCGCCGCCATGCCGCCGCCTTGGAAGCAGGCGTTCCGCGCGTGCCGGCCAGCGCCATCAGCGATTCGATGGCGTGGGCGACGTCGGGCGAGGCCAGGCGATAGAAGCGGTTGCGGCCCTGGGCGCGGGCCGCCAACAGGTTGGCCTCGACCATTCGCGACAGGTGGCCGCTCGCGGTCTGGGCGGTGATGCCGGCATTGTGCGCGAGGTCCGATGCGGTATGGGCGCGGCCGTCCATCAACAGAGAGAGCATGGAAGCACGCGCCGGGTCGCCCATCAGGGCGGCGATCTCGGACAGGGCGTTCACGGTGGTCATGGTCGGGACTCTAGGCCCGGCTGTCATCGCTCGCCACGGTCAATAGTTCGGTGGCTGCCGAAGTATAATGCCTTCCTCCCCTGTCACACGGGCAGGGCATCGCATGTGATCCCAATGGCGGCGGGAGCCCCTATTTGGAAGAAAGAGAAAGGTCCTTCGCTGCGCTCAGGATGACAATTTTGCTGGGATTGGCGCCGTGCGTCGATGCAGGAAACGGTGTCATCCTGAGCGCAGCGAAGGACCTTTCGGTCACATGCGATAGCCCTGTCACACGGGGAAGGTGCCCGAGGGCGGAGGGGGAGAGTGACAGGTCTGAACTCTCGCTAAGCCGAAATCTTGGCGTTGCCTTCCCCCTTCCGGCCTCCCCCGGATAACGGGGGAGGAGAAGAGTTTGATCACCGCCACTTCGGATTGGCGATCGCGATCTTGTCGGCGATGGTGGCGTCGAGATGGGCCATCAACGCAGCGTCGCTCTCGTCGCGTTCGCCGTTGCGCAGCTGGCGCGCCAGCTCGCGGTTCAGCTCGTCGAGCGTGGCCTCGTGCCCGAGAAGCTTTGCGAGACGTTCGTGCTCGCGCGAATCGGCAGCCGGTCCAAGGCGGACCTCGCGTTCGAGGATCGCGAGCGAATTCACGGCGACGCGCATCTGGAAGCCGAGCCGCGGCTCGGCGCGATCGAGGGCGGGCGTTGCTTCCTCGCGCAGGAAATCGGCGATGGCGGTCAGCAGTTCGGCGGCGGTGGGGCGGTCCTGGGCCACGATCACGCTCTCTGCTTCAGCAGTTGCAACAGGTCGACCTCGGTCTCGACGGCACGCCGGCCGATCGAGGCGTGTTCCATCGACCTGATCGATCCCGAGAGATGTTTCCAGGCCTGGTTGAGACAGATGACGCCCCAGTGCAGGGTGCCGAAGACTTCCCACCAGTGCGCGCGCACCGGATCGATCTTGCCGCCGCCGGCGCGTTCGTAGGCTGCCCACAGCTCCTCGCGGCTGCCGAAGCCGCCGGCCGGCCGGTCGATCGCGCCGAAGCGCCAGCTCTTCACGCAGAGCCAGCCCAGATCCTCCACCGGATCGCCGAGATGGGCGAGCTCCCAGTCGAGGATCGTGGTCACGCCGGTCTCGTCGACGAGATAGTTGCCGGTGCGATAGTCGCCATGCACCAGCACCGGCCGTTCGAGCGGCGCGGGCTTGCGGCGGTCGAGCCACGACAGGGCCAGCTCGAAGACCGGCTGCGGCCTGCCCAGCATGTCGAGCGAGCGGCGAAGCTCTGCGATGTGGCCGGCCGCCTCGCGGCGCGCGAGGCCCGGCAGGGTTGCGGGATCGGTCGCATGGATGCGCGCCAGAATATCGCCCAGCTGGCCCGCGATCTTTCCGCGGGCCGTCTCGTAGGGCGCATCGCGCAGCAGCTTGCGCGCGATGGCGATGCCGCCGATCCGGCGCATCACATAGGCCTCGCCCAACCCGTCCTGCGGGGTGAGCTCGAACAGCGGTTCGGGTGCGCGCACGCCGGCCTCGTAGGCGGCGCGCAAGACGCGGAACTCGGTGGCGCGGTCGATGGCGACGGCACGCTCGCGCTCCGTCTTGCCGTGGGTCGGCGGGTCGCGGCGCAGGATCAGGGCGTGCTGCTCGCCGTTCACCTCGGCGTCGAAGCTCCAGGTCTGGCGCGAGGCGCCACCGGATTGCCGGCTCAGCCTTTCGATCGTGGCTATCCCACCGAAATGGTGGCCGGTCGCTTCTGTCAGCACCGGCGCAATGGTTTCGATTTCGGTCAGCATGTGAACGGTCATTTACCGGGACTGTGGCACAGGGCCCGCCGCATGGTAAGAGGACGCGCCAAACGGGGGAGAAAAGCACAAGTGTCGAGCGCCTTCGCGGCCATGAACGGCCTGTTTCTGGAAGACCTCAAGCCCGGTATGTCGGCGATGTTCGGCAAGACCGTGACCGAGGCCGACATCACGGCGTTCGCCGGTGTGTCCGGCGACACCAACCCGATCCATCTGCACGACGGGTTTGCGCGGACGACGCGATTCGGCCAGCGCATCGCGCATGGCATGCTGAGCGGCAGCTTCATCTCGACCGTGATCGGCACCAAGCTGCCGGGTCCGGGTGCGGTCTATATTTCCCAGACCATGAATTTCATGGCGCCGGTCCTGATCGGCGAAACGATCACCGCCGTGGCCACCATCACCGCGATCGACGAGAAGCGCCGCCGCGTGACGCTCAGGACGCAGTGCCTGAACGGCGACAAAGTGGTGATCGACGGCGAGGCCGTCGTGCTGGTGCCGCGGCGCGACGCGGCCTAAGCCGAAGACATGGTTCCGGTGTTCGACGACTGGCGTTCCGTGCCGCCCGAGTGGAAGGGCGCGGTGGTGGCGCTGGGCAATTTCGACGGCGTTCATCGCGGCCATCAGGCGCTGCTGGCGCATGCGCGCGAGAAATCGGCAGCGCTTGCCGTGCCGCTCGTCGCCTTCACCTTCGAGCCGCACCCGCGCGGCTTCTTCGTGCCCGATACCGGCCCGTTCCGCCTCACCCTGTCGCCGGCCAAGACGCGACTCCTGGCCGGACATGGCGTGCAGACGGTGCTGGCCCAGCACTTCGATGCGGCGTTCGCGGCCCTGCCGGCATCGGCGTTCATCGAGGACGTGCTGTTGAAGGGACTGGGCGCCCGCCATGTCGTGTGCGGCTACGATTTCACGTTCGGCATGCGGCGCAGCGGCAATGTCGAGATGCTGCGCTCGGAAGGCAAGGCGCGCGGCTTCGTCGTCTCGGTCCTCGATCCGGTGACGCACGAAGGCGAGATCTATTCCTCGACCCGCATCCGCGAGGCGCTGCGCCACGGCTGGGCTCGCGAGGCCGCCCAGCTGCTGGGACACGACTGGGAGATTGAGGGCCGTGTCGAACTGGGTGACCAGCGCGGGCGCACCATCGGTTTCCCCACCGCCAACGTGGCCCTGGGCGAGCATCTGCGCCCGCGTTTCGGGGTCTATGCCGTGCGGGCCCTGGTCGACGGCGCCTGGCTGGACGGCGTCGCCAATCTCGGCAAGCGCCCGACCTTCGGCAAACTGCAGGAGAATTTCGAGGTCCACCTGTTCGACTTCGCGGGCGACCTCTACGGCCGGGATCTGCGGGTCGCCCTGATCGACTTCATCCGTCCCGAAATGAAATTCACCGGACTCGATGCGCTGAAGGCCCAGATTGCGGCGGACGGGCAGGCGGCGCGGGACATCCTCGCGGCTCCTTGACCCCCCCGACCCCCATCCCTAGATTGCCGGCCCTATGTTAATCGGGGCCTCCCGGGAGCGAATTATCCGCCCGGTCCGCTGACCGCGGCCGGGTCGTCCTGTCCGTATGCGGCTGTCCCGAGACGGCCGCCTCGCTCCTCTCAGTGCCGAGTTTCTTGTGACAACTGACTATAAATCAAGCGTTTTCCTGCCGAAGACCGATTTCCCGATGCGCGCCGGGCTGGCGAAGAAGGAGCCCGAGCTCCTGAAGCGCTGGGCCGACATGAAGTTGTGGGAGCGGCTGCGGGTCGAGAGCCGGGGCCGCCCGAAGTTCGTGCTGCACGACGGTCCTCCCTACGCCAACGGCCATCTCCATATCGGCCACGCCCTCAACAAGATCCTGAAGGACCTCGTCTCGCGTACCCAGCAGATGACAGGCAAGGACAGCCACTACGTGCCGGGCTGGGACTGCCATGGCCTGCCGATCGAATGGAAGATCGAGGAACAGTATCGCGCCAAGAAGCAGGACAAGGACCAGGTCCCGATCGTCGAGTTCCGGCGCGAGTGCCGGGCCTTCGCCGATCACTGGATCACCGTGCAGCGCGAGGAGTTCAAGCGCCTCGGCATCGACGGCGACTGGGACAATTACTATTCGACGATGAAGTACGAGTCCGAGGCCGTCATCGTGCAGGAACTCGGCAAGTTCCTGATGAACGGCGGGCTCTACAAGGGTTCGAAGGCGGTGCTCTGGTCGGTGGTCGAGAAGACCGCGCTGGCCGAGGCCGAAATCGAGTATCACGATCATACGTCGGACACGATCCACGTGCGCTTTCCGGTCGTGCAGTCGAAGGGCGGGACGCTCGACGGCGCCGCGATCGTCATCTGGACGACGACGCCGTGGACCATGCCGGGCAATCGGGCCCTGGCCTACGGCAAGGACATCGCCTACGCGCTGGTCGAAGTCGTGGCTGTCGCCGAGGGCAGCAAGGCGAAGCTCGGCGAGCGACTGGTGCTGGCGCGTGACCTGGTCGATGCCGTCGCCGCGGAAGCCGGGTTCACGCCGAAGGTCGTGGCCGAGGTCGCGGCCGGGGATCTCGAAGGGCTGATCGCCGCCCATCCGTTCCGCGGCCAGGGGTTCGAGTTCGACGTGCGCCTGCTGGCCGGAGAGTTCGTGACCGCCGATGCCGGCACGGGCTTCGTTCATATCGCACCGGGTCATGGCGCCGACGACTACGAGCTGGGCGTCGCCAACGGTGTCGAGATCCCCGACACGGTCGCCGAGGACGGCACCTACTATCCGCACGTGCCGCTGTTCGCCGGCAAGCGCGTCTACACGCAAGAGGGCAAGAAGGGCGATGCGAATCGCACCGCCATTGCCCTGCTCGACGAAGCCGGCAAGCTGCTCGCCTCGGGCCGCATCACGCACAGCTATCCGCACTCCTGGCGCTCCAGGGCGCCGGTCATCTTCCGCAATGCGCCGCAATGGTTCATCGCCATGGACAGGAAGATCCCCGAGATCGGCGGGACCTTGCGCGAAAAGGCCCTGGCGGCGATCGACGCCACGCGCTTCGTGCCGCGCGCCGGCTATAACCGCCTGCGCTCGATGATCGAGACGCGACCCGACTGGAACGTCTCGCGCCAGCGCGCCTGGGGCGTGCCGATCGCGGTGTTCGTCGACAAGGAGACCGGCGAGCCGCTGCGTGATGGCGAGGTCATGGGCCGCATCGTCGAGGCGTTCCGCGCCGAGGGCGCCGACGCCTGGTTCGAGAGCCCACCCGAGCGCTTCCTCGGCAACAAGTATGACGCCGCCGAGTTCGAGCAGGTGACGGACATCCTCGACGTCTGGTTCGACTCCGGCTGCACGCACGCCTTCACGCTCGAAGGCAACGAGCGTCTGAAGTGGCCGGCCGATCTCTACCTCGAAGGCTCCGACCAGCATCGCGGCTGGTTCCATTCCTCGCTGCTGGAGAGCTGCGGCACGCGCGGTCGCGCGCCCTATGACGGCGTTCTGACGCACGGCTTCACGCTCGACGAGCAGGGCCGCAAGATGTCGAAGTCGCTGGGCAACATCACGGCGCCCCAGACGGTCTGCGACCAGTACGGTGCCGACATCCTGCGCCTCTGGGTAGTCGGCACCGACTACACCGAGGACCAGCGCATCGGTCCTGAAATCCTGAAGCACCAGGCCGAAGCCTATCGCCGCCTGCGCAACACGCTGCGCTATCTGCTGGGCAGCCTCGAGGGATACTCGTCGGACGAGACGGTGACCTATGCCGAGATGCCCGAGCTGGAGCACTGGATGCTGCATCGCCTGGCCGAGCTGGACGGGCTGCTGCGCCGCGCGGTCGACGATTACGACTTCCACACGATCGCGACGGAACTGCACAATTTCTGCGCCGTCGATCTCTCGGCCTTCTACTTCGACATCCGCAAGGACTCGATCTACTGCGACGCGGCCGGCACGCTGCGCCGGCGGGCGGCGCGTACCGTCATGGCCGAGGTCTTCTCGTTTCTGACGGCGTGGCTGGCGCCCATCACCTGCTTCACGGCCGAGGAAGCCTGGCTTGCGCGGCCCGGCGACATGCCGGACGGCAGGGCCGAGAGCGTCCACCTGCGTCAATATCCCATCATCCCGTCGGCCTGGCTCGATGCCGCACTGGGCGAGAAGTGGAAGACCGCGCGGGCGCTGCGCCGCGTCGTCACCGGCGCGCTGGAACTCGAGCGCGCCGAGAAGCGCATCGGGTCGAGCCTGCAGGCCGCGCCAATCGTCCACGCCGCGCCGGCCTATCTGAAGGCGTTCGAAGGGCTCGATCTGCGCGAGATCTGCATCACTTCCGGCGGCAATCTGGTGTCGGGCGAGGCGCCGGCCGGCGCCTTCACCCTGCCCGACGTGACCGGTGTTGCCGTGGTGCCGACCCTCGCCGAAGGTGCCAAGTGCGCACGGTGCTGGCAGGTGCTGGAGGAGGTCGGCAGGTCGGCCGCTCATCCGCTGCTCTGCCTGCGCTGCGAAGAGGCGGTTTCGGCATGAGGCGGATCGACCGCCAGGCGATGATGCTGCTCGTCGTCACCCTGGTGGCGGACCAGGTCTCCAAGCAGCTGCTGCTGGGCTACCTGCGCGACGCCGGCGCCATCGTGCCGGTGATCGACGGCTTCTTCCGGCTGGTCATCGTGTGGAACCGGGGCGTCAGCTTCGGCCTGCTGGGCGGTGACCAGGCGCTGCCCCCGTGGGTCCTCTCGGCGGTGGCGATCGCCGTCTGTATCGGTCTTTTCCTGTGGCTGCGGCGCACCGACCGTCCCCTGACGGGATGGGGCATCGGCCTTGTCATGGGGGGAGCCATCGGCAATGTTGTCGACCGCGCCCGTTGGGGAGCGGTGTTCGATTTCGCCGATTTTCACATCGGTCAGTGGCATTGGCCGGCGTTCAATGTCGCCGATGCGGCGATCGTTGTCGGCGTCGGGCTCATGCTCATCGACTCGCTGACGGGCGAAGAGAAGCAGGCGCCCTGAAGCGGCCATGATCGGCGGACAAAAGCCTACTATCAAGGACGGATGATGAAACCGACTCTCCTCCCGATTCCATTTGCTCTGCTGGCCTGCGGCACCCTCGTACTGGGTGGCTGCAGTGCCTTCGAGAATTTCGGCGGCACCAAGAAAGTGTCGCCCGACGAGTTCAAGATCGTCTCGCATTCGCCGCTGACCATGCCGCCCAACGCCGAGCTGCGGCCGCCGCGGCCGGGCGAGCCGCGCCCGCAGGAGGTGACGCCCGCCGACCAGGCCAAGGAGGCGCTGTCACCGGCGCTCGCCGGGCGTACCCAGGCCCGGGTCAATGCCGGCCCCGATGCGCCGCGGTCCGGCAGCAGCGCCGAACAGTCGCTGGTCGCCCGCGCCGGCAAGGGCGGGGTCGATCCCAACATCCGCGGCCAGGTCAACACCGATACCAAGACCCTGGCCGAGAGCGACAAATCGTTCATCAATGGCCTGATCTTCTGGCAGAACTCGGGGCCATCGGGCGTGCTGGTCGATCCGGCACAGGAGCAGCAGCGAATTCGCGACGCCCAGGCCTCCGGCCAGCCGGCCGCCGGGCCGACGCCGACGATCACCCGGCGCAAGCGCGGCCTGCTCGAAGGCATATTCTGAGTTCCATGCCGCTCCCCGGTCGCCGCGCCCTGCTTGGCGGCCTCTTCGCCGGCGCGGCCCTCTCGCCGTCCGGCCCGGCGCTCGCCAGGCTCTTTGCCGTCGAGAAGCGCAACGCCGAGACCTTCACCCTGGCCAACGGCCTCGAGGCCATCGTGCTGCCGTCGCGGCGCGCACCGATCGTCACCCAGGTCGTGGTCTATAAGGTCGGCAGCGCCGATGAGACGTTCGGCCATACCGGCGCCGCGCATTTCCTCGAGCACATGATGTTCAAGGGCACCGACAAGGTGCCGACCGGCGAGTTCTCGCGCATCGTCTCGCGCAACGGCGGCCGCGACAACGCCTACACCACCTTCGATTCGACCGGGTATCACCAGACCATCGCGGCCGAGCAGCTCGAGCTCGTGATGCGGATGGAAGCCGACCGCATGACCAATGTGCGCCTCACCGAGCGCGAGATCGTGCCCGAGCGCCAGGTCATCCTCGAGGAACGGCGCATGCGCACCGACAACGTGCCGTCGTCGCTGCTCGACGAGGCGGTGCGCGAGCAACTCTACGGCCGCCACAAGCCCTATGCCATGCCTGTGATCGGCTATCCCGACGACATCCGGAAGCTCGGCGTCAACGACCTCGCGAGCTTCTATCGTAGCCACTACGCGCCCAATAACGCGGTCCTGATCGTGGCCGGCGACGTCACGACGGAACAGGTGCGCAAGCTCGCGGAGAGGTATTACGGACCGATCGGCAACCGCAGGATCGAGCCGCGCCACCGCCCGTCGCAGGGCGGTACCGACCTGCCTCAGAAGGTGGTTCGTGCCGATGCGCGTGTCGTCGAGCCGCGCTGGACGAGGCTGTGGCTAGCGCCGTCCTACCGCGTCGGCGAGACCGGCTATGCCTATGCTCTCCAGGTGCTGGCCCGTCTGTTCGGGGGAACCGAGACCAGCCGCCTGTCGCGGGTTCTGGTGGACGAGCGCAAGGTCGGGCTGTCGGCCTGGGCGTCCTACAGTCCGTCGAGCCTCGGCCTCACCTCGTTCGATATCGGCGTGCATCCCGCGAAGTCGCGCAGCTTGGGCGACGTCGAGGAGGCGGTAACGGCCGAGATGAAGAAGCTGCTCGACGACGGCGTCACGGCCGAGGAGGTCGAGCGCGCGCAGAACCAGCTGCTGGCCGCCGCCATCTATTCGCAGGATTCGCTGGCCAGCGGCCCGCGCATCTACGGCTCGGCGCTCAGCACCGGCGGCACGGTGGCCGACGTCGATGCCTGGCCGCAGCGCATCTCCGCCGTCACGCCGGCCGAGGTGCTGGCGGCCGCCCGGCATGTCTGGCGCGACGACGGCGCCGTCACGGCGCTGCTCACGCCGGCCGAGGGCAGCCGGTGAAGCGGCTGCGCCTCCTGGCGGCTGCGCTTGCCGGCCTGGTCGTCCTGCTGCCCGCGGTGGCGGGCGCCATCGAGATCAAGGAGATCACGACACCGCTCGGCATCAAGGCGTGGCTGGTCGAGGACAAGAGCGCCCCCGTCGTGGCGATCTCCTTCTCTTTTCCCGGCGGCACCGCCACGGATCCGGACGGGCAGGCAGGGATCACCGACCTGATGGCGGGCCTGCTGACCGATGGCGCCGGATCGATGGAGGCGCAGGCCTTCCGCCGCCGCCAGGAAGACGCCGCGGCGTCGCTGGGCTTCAGCGCCTCGCTCGACCGGCTGAACGGTTCGCTGCGCGTCCTGTCGGCCAACCGCGACGAGGGCTTCGAGCTGCTGCGGCTGGCGCTCACCCAGCCGCGCTTCGACCCCGATATGGTGAACCAGCGCCGGGCGCAGACCATAGCCAGCATCAACCAGGCCTCCCAGCGGCCGGGCTCGGTGGCGAGCCGCACGCTGATGGAGACGCTGTTCGCCGGCCATCCCTATGCCGCCGATCCCGACGGCACGCCGCAGGGGCTGGCGGCGGCCACGCCCGACCTGCTGAAGAAGCGGGCCGCGGAACTGCTGTTGCGCAACGGCCTGATCGTCTCGGCGGTCGGCGACATAGGCGAGGCCGAACTGGCGCGCCAGCTCGACCGGTCGTTCGGCGTCCTGCCCACGGGCACGCCGCCCGCGCTGCCGCCGCAATGGGTGCCCCCGACCAGGCCCCGGACCGTCGTCGTCGAGCGGCCGGTGCCGCAGAGCACGGCCGTCATGGCGCTGCCCGGCATCGCGCGCGACGATCCCGAATGGTACGCCGCGCTGGTGATGAACCACGTGCTGGGCGGCGGCGGCCAGCAGTCGCGGCTGTTCAACGAGGTGCGCGAGAAGCGCGGCCTGGCCTACAGCGTGTCGAGCGGCCTGCGCACCTACAGGCGCGCCTCGTTGCTGGTGATGTCCACGGGCAGCGCCAACGAGCGCATTGCCGAGGCGATCAAGGTGATCCGGGACGAGATGGGGCGGATGCGCAATGAAGGCGTCACCGAGGCCGAGCTGAACGATGCCAAGACCTATCTGACCGGGGCGCTGGCGCTGTCGCTCGATTCGTCGGGTTCGATCGCGGGCCTGCTGCACTCCCTGCAGATCGACGGCCTGTCGCCCGATCATCTGACGCGGCGCGCTGCGCTGATCGCGGCGGTCAGGCTCGAGGACGTTCGCACGGTCGCGCGCCGCCTCTTGCGCGACGACACGCTGACCACGGTCGTGGTCGGCAAGCCGGTCGGCGTCACGTCGGAACCGTAGTTATCAGATTCGAGGATCAGCTTCGCATGTTGTACAGCCACGTGATCGACGATGCGCTCGAAAGCAAGGTCGGCAAGTCTGGACTGCATCGCGCTTCGCTCGACCGCGAGCTCGCCAGCGCGTCCTCGGCGCTCGACAAGTTCCGCCAGTGGAAGGCCGATGGCACGCTGCCGCTGCTCAGCCTGCCCGGCGCGCGTGACGATTTTGCGCTGCTGAAGCCACACGCCGAGCGCTTCGCCAGGTTCGAGCATGTCATCGTGCTGGGCACCGGCGGCTCGAGCCTCGGCGGCCAGACCCTGGTCGCGCTCAAGGATCAGGGATTCGGCCCCCAGAACGGGCGGCCGAAACTGTGGTTCATGGACAATGTCGATCCGGCGACCTTCACGGAACTGGTGGCGCGCCTGCCGCTTGCCCGCACCGGCCTGATCGTCATCTCCAAGTCCGGCACCACGGCCGAGACCCTGACCCAGTTCCTGACCCTGCTGCCCGAGTTCGAGGCCACGGTGGGCAAGGACAGGCTCGCCGAGCATGTCATCGCCATCACCGAGCCCAGCGACAATGCGCTGGGCCGCCTGGCCGGCCGCATCGGCTGCCCGATCCTCGATCACGATCCCAAGGTGGGCGGGCGCTTCTCGGTCCTGTCGCTGGTCGGCCTGCTGCCGGCCATGATCGCCGGCCTCGATGTCGGAGCGGTGCGCGAAGGCGCGGCCAGCGTGCTCGATCCGGTGCTGCAGGCCAGCGACGCCAAAGACCTCGCGCCGGCAGTCGGCGCGGCGCTCTCGATCGGGCTGGCCCGGGAACGCGGCATCGGGACCACGGTGCTGATGCCCTATTGCGACCGGCTGGGGTACTTCGGCTTCTGGTATCGCCAGCTCTGGGCCGAGAGCCTGGGCAAGGGCGGCAACGGCACGACCCCGGTGCGCGCCATGGGCACCGTCGACCAGCACAGCCAGCTCCAGCTCTATCTGGGCGGCGCGCCGGACAAGATGTTCACCGTGCTGATCCTCGACACCGCGGGCAAGGGCAAGCCGATCGCGCCGGCGTCGCTGGGCGGCGACAAGGCGCTGGCCTATCTCGAGAACCAGTCGCTGGGCGACCTCCTGCTGGCCGAGGCCGAGGCCACGGCCGTCACCCTGGTCAAAAACGGCCGGCCGACGCGGATCATGCGGATCGCCACACTCGACGAAAGGGTGATGGGCGCCCTGATGATGCATTACATGCTGGAGACGATGTTTGCCGCCCACCTGCTGGGGGTCGATGCCTTCGACCAGCCGGCGGTCGAGGAAGGCAAGATCCTGACCCGCCAGTATCTTGCCGCCCGCGTATCTTCCCCGGGCCGGCGGTCGTAAACTGACGGCGCCATGAGCGCCTCCCGCACCCTGCGTCGCCTGCCCTCGACGCTCGTCAACCGCATCGCCGCCGGCGAGGTGGTCGAGCGTCCGGCGAGCGCCGTGAAGGAGCTGGTCGAGAACGCGCTGGATGCCGGCGCGCGGCGCATCGCGGTGACCCTGAAGGAGGGTGGCCGCACTTTTATTTCCGTGGTCGACGACGGTGTCGGCATGTCGGCCGACGAACTGCGTCTCGCGGTCGAGCGGCACTGCACGTCCAAGCTGCCCGATGACGATCTGACCGACATCCGCACCCTTGGCTTCCGTGGCGAGGCTCTGCCCTCGATCGCCTCGGTGAGCCGTTTCACCATCACCTCGCGCCGGGCCGGCGCCGACACGGCCTGGAGCCTGGAGATCGACGGCGGCGCCAAGGCCGAGCCGCGGCCCGCCGCGCATCCGCAAGGCACGCGTGTGGAAGTGCGCGAGCTGTTCTTTGCCACACCGGCGCGCCTCAAGTTCCTCAAGGAGCCGCGCACGGAATCCGGCCATGTCGCCGACGCGATGCGCCGGCTGGCCATGGCCCATCCCGGGGTCGCCTTCCGGCTGGAAAGCGAGGAGCGTGCGCTGATCGATCTGGCGGCGGCCAATCCGTCGCTGCTGTCGGGAGATGCCGCGCGGCTGGAGCGGCTGGCCGCCATCATGGGCCGCGAGTTTGCCGAAAATGCCGTGGCGATCGACGCCAACCGCGAGGGCTTCCGGCTCACCGGCTTTGCCGGCCTGCCGACGCTCAACCGGCCGACCGGCCAGCATCAGTATCTCTTCGTCAACGGCCGCCCGGTGCGCGACAAGCTGCTGGCCGGTGCGGTGCGCGGCGCCTACCAGGATTTCCTGGCGCGCGACCGTCACCCGATGGTGGCGCTGTTCCTCGATGCGCCCCCCGAGATGGTCGACGTCAACGTCCACCCGGCCAAGACCGAGGTCCGCTTCCGCGATGCCGGCATCGTGCGCGGCATGATCGTGGGCGCGTTGCGCACCGCATTGTCGGCGGCCGGCCATCGCGCCAGCACGACCGTGTCGGATGCAGCCCTCGGCGCCTTCCGTCCGCACACGGGATTCGCGACCGCGTTGCCGATGGGCCGGGGCGGTTACGGCGGCGGCAATGGCTATTCGTCGGCGCCGCGCGGTCTCTCCGAAGCGGCGATGCAGTTCATGGCCCCGCTCGACAGCCTGTCGGCGCGGGTCGAGATGCCTGCCTCTGAAATCGCGCCCGGCAACTATCCGTTGGGGGTGGCGCGGGCGCAGCTCCACGAGACCTACATCGTGGCGCAGACCGACCAAGGGGTGGTGATCGTCGATCAGCACGCGGCCCATGAGCGGCTGGTGCACGAGCGGCTGAAGACCCAGCTCGAGGCCGACGGTGTGAAACGCCAGGCGCTGCTGTTGCCGGAGGTCGTCGAGATCGGCGAGGACGGCGCGCGGCGGCTCACGCAACGCGCCGCCGAGCTGGCCGACATGGGCCTGGTGCTGGAGCCGTTCGGTCTCGGCGCCGTGGTGGTGCGCGAGACGCCGGCGGTGCTGGGCGAACTCGACGTCCAGGGGCTGGTGCGCGACCTCGCCGACGAACTGGCCGAGATGGGCGATCATCTCTCGCTCAAGGAGAAGGTCGAGCAAGTCTGCGGCACGCTCGCCTGCCACACCTCGGTGCGGGCCGGCCGGCGGCTCACCGTCGAGGAGATGAACGCGCTGCTGCGCCAGATGGAGGCGACACCGCACTCCGGACAGTGCAATCATGGCCGACCGACCTATGTCGAACTCAAGCTGGCCGACATCGAGCGGCTGTTCGGAAGACGATGAAGAAATTTCTCGCGCTGCTCCTGATCGCCGGCGTCGCCGCTTCGGGCGCCTCGGCACAGAACCGCGCGCCCGCGCCGCCGTCGGCGACACCGCCCACGGGGACGCCGCCCTCGGGAACGCCGACGCCCGCCCCGGCCTCGCCGCTCGACGGCACGTGGCGCGGCACCAGCGATGGCGGCTCGTGCAACGCGCCGCTCGACTACCTGCTCATCATCGAAGCGGGCTTCGTCGACGGCTCGGCTTACGACACGACCGCGCGCGGCCCGGTGCCCAATCCGAACAAGTCGGCGCCGCCGCCGCCGGGCCCCGGCCTGTGGCAGATCCACGGCGTGGCCAAGGTGGGGGCGCCGTTCAATCTCTTGAGTCTGGCCTCGGTGAAGGGCCCCGAACACCGCCGTATGCAGCTCACCGCCCGCGGCGACGCCTCGGGTCTGATCGTCACCGAAAACAGCGGTTGCCGCCGCACCGCCCGTCTGTCCCGCTAGCAGGGGACCGAATGCCCGCGAGCATCGTGCGTGACGGGGGCCCGTCCGACCGTTCTGCCACGTTCGCCACGACATCGCTTTGCCATGGAGCGCTCCTCGCGCCGGCAGCGTCTGTCGCTCGTACGCGCAAGCGCAGAGGTTGACGGCAGGGGTTTAGCGGCCCGGGGCCATCAGCCCCAGCCGTTCGCGCCGCAGCCAGCGGCCGAGCAGCAGCAGCGCCACGACGGTGAGGCCCGTGGCCAGGCCGATCCACAGGCCGAGGCCGGCCAGCCCACCCTGGAAGGCAAGCCCCACGCCCAGCAGCAGGCCGATGCACCAGTAGCCGATGCCGGCATAGACCATGGGCATGCGCGTATCGTGCAGGCCGCGCAGCATGCCGGCCGCCACCGCCTGGCCGCCATCCGCGACCTGGAACAGGGCGGCGACGAGGAGGAAGCTCACGGCCAGTTCGATGACCGCGGCATTGGCCGGGGCCTCGAGGTCGAGGAACACGCCGACCAGCGTGCGCGGGAGGAGAATCATCGCCAGCGCCATCAGACCCATGAAGCCGACGCCCATCGCGTAGGCGGTCCAGCCGGCACGTCGGATGCCCTCTTTGTCGTGGGCGCCGAAGGCGCGGCCGACCCTCACGGTCGCGGCCTGGGCGAGGCCCAGCGGCACCATGAAGGAGAGCGAGGCGATCTGCATGGCGATCGAGTGGGCGGCCAGCGCGGATGCGCCGATCAGGCCCATCAGGAAGGTCGCGCCATTGAAGACGGCGACCTCGAACACCAGGGTCGCGCCGATCGGCAGGCCGAGATGCGACAGCTCGCGGAAGCGCGGCCAGTCGGCGCGCCAGAAGCGGCCGAACAGGCGATAGCGGCGGAACTTCCGGTCGACCAGGACGGCCGCCGCCAGCAGCACGAACATCACGATGTCGGCGAAGGTCGTGGCATAGCCGGCGCCGGTCAGGCCGAGGCTGGGAAAGCCGAGATGGCCGAAGATCAGGCACCACGCCGCCACGGCATTGACGATCACGCCGACTACACCGGCGGCCAGCGCCCATAGCGGCCGCTCCAGCGCCGAGACGAACGAGCGCAGCACGAGGAAGAAGAAGAACGGCAGCAGCGACCATTGCAGGGCGCGCACATACTGGGCGGCTGACTGCGCGAGCGCCGGCTCCTGCCCCATCGCCAGCAGGATCGCCTCGCTCTGCCACAGCACGATCCAGATCGGGACGGTGACGCCGACCGCCATCCACATGCCCTGGCGCACGGTGCGGCGCACGTCGCGTACCGAGTGACCCTTGTGCCCCAGTTCGCGCGCGATCATCGGCGCGGTCGCCGTGGTGAGGCCGAGGCCGAAGATCATGGTGGCGAAGTAGAGGTTGGAGCCCAGCGCGCCGGCGGCCAGCGCGTCGGGCCCGAGCCAGCCCATCATCACCACGTCGGTCGCGGTCATCAGGGTCTGCGCGAGATTTGTGAGGATGAGCGGCCAGGCAAGCACGAGCGTGGCGCGGGCTTCCCCGGCCCACGTCATCCGGCGCGTCGCCTTCGTCTGCGCTTCCTCATTCATGCCGGCGCTTATAGCCGGCAGTATGTGACGATCACAGGTCGCAGGCGATCCTGTGCTCGTGGCCGGCGAGCAGGCGGAAGAACGCGTCCTGCGGCTTCTCCAGCACGAACATGGCGCGGGCATCGAGACCGAGGTTGAGGCCGCGGATGACGGCACCGCTGACGCCGTGGCTGACCACGACGGTGCGCGTCGCGGCGGCGGAAATCTCCGTCAGCATGGTCTCGCAGCGCTGCCGCAGATCGCTATGGGTCTCGCCGCCCGGCGGGCAATAGCCGTGCGGATCGGCGCGCCAGTCGGCCAGCGCCGTGGGGTGCGTCATCTCGATCTCGGCCCACGAGAAACCTTCCCAGCTGCCATAGGACAACTCGGCCAGCCTTATGTCCTCGCGCCAGTCAGAGGAAGAAAGCCCCAGCTCGCGACCGATGATCTCCGAGGTCTCGCGCGTGCGCCCCAGCGGACTGCGCAGGAAGAGCGTCGGGCCGGGCGCGCCGTCGAGTTCGGCCCTGAGTGTGCGGGCCATCGCCAGCGCCTGGACGCGGCCGCGCGCGGTCAGGTCGGAGTTCTTGCTGCCCTGCATGCGGCGTTCGGTGTTCCACGCGGTCTCGCCGTGCCGCAGCATGTAGAGAGGGGCGGTGAGTCTCACGGCCCGCGCATCATGGGGTCCGCTTGAGGATCACGATCTTGGCGGCGCCGTAGCGCCTCTCGTCGATCGCCTCGAAGCCCAGAGGCGGGGCGATGTCCTCGTTGTGCGCCAGTTCGACGGTGACGACCGCGCCCGGCGCCATCCAGCCGGCATTGGCCAGCGCCGTGATCGCCGTTACGGCCTCGCCCGAACGATAGGGCGGATCGAGGAAGATGAGATGACACGGATCGCGACATGGCGGCGGCCGGGTCATGTCGGCCCGCACCACCTTGGCCGCGCCCGTCTCCCCGAGCTTGCGCAGGTTCTCGCCGATCGCCTTGATCGCGGCGGCATCGTTGTCGAGGAAGGTCACGTGCTCGGCGCCGCGCGACAGCGCTTCCAGCCCCAGCGCGCCCGAGCCGGCATAGCCGTCGAGCACACGGGCGTCGATCAGCGGCGAGGTGCCGCCGTCGCTGTCGGCATCGCGCCAGCGCGCATGCATCAGCACGTTGAACAGCGCCTCGCGCGCACGGCTGGCGGTGGGGCGCGTTTCCTTTCCCGCCGGGGTCTCGAGCATGCGACCGCGATGCTTGCCGCCGATAATCTTGATCATCAGTGCTTCCGCCGTTTGGTGCGCGCCGGCGTCGGCTTGGGCTTGGCCCAGCCTTCCTTGCGCGGTGGGCGCTTGACGCCCAGCAGGGTGTCGAGGGCCTGTGGCGGGATCTCGTCGATATGGCCGCGTTCGACTTCGCCGAGATGGAACGGCCCGAAGGCCACGCGGATCAGGCGCACCACCGGCAGGTCGAGATGGGCCAGCACGCGGCGCACCTCGCGGTTCTTGCCCTCGGCCAGGGCGATGTCGATCCACGCATTGGAACGCTGCTGACGGTCGAGGCTGGCCTGGATCGAGCCGTAGCGCACGCCCTCGATGGTGATGCCGTTGGCCAGTTCCGCGAGTTTCGCCTCGTCGACGGCGCCGTGCACGCGGGCGCGATAGCGGCGCGTCCAGCCGTTGGCCGGCAGTTCGAGCTGTCGCGCGAGGCCGCCATCGTTGGTGAGCAGCAGCAGGCCTTCCGACATGTAGTCGAGACGGCCGATCGTGACCACGCGCGGCATGCCCTTGGGCAGCGAGTCGAAGATGGTGCGGCGTCCCTCGGGATCGCGCGCCGTCACCATCTCGCTCGGCGGCTTGTGGTAGCGCCACATGCGCGGCCGGTCGGCGGTCGGCAGCAGCTTGCCGTCGACCTCGATGACGCTCTTGTCGGTGACGACGCAGGCCGGGGTCTCCAGCAGCTTGCCGTCGACCTTGACCCTGCCGGCCTCGATCCAGCGTTCGGCATCGCGGCGCGAGCACAGGCCCACGCGCGCCAGGCGCTTGGCGATACGCTCGCCTTCCTTGACGGGTTGTTCGGTCACTTTGTGGCCGCCGCTCCCAGGAAGGCGCGGAACAATTTCGCGTCGCCTTCGGAGATATGGAATTCAGGATGCCACTGCACGCCGATGCAGAAGCGGTAGGCGGGGGCCTCGATGCCCTCGATGACGCCGTCCGGCGCGGTGGCGTTCACCACGACGCCCGGCGGCTGGTCGGCCGCCGCCTGGTGATGCGCGCTGTTCACCTGCAGTTCCTCGGCACCGACGATGCCGTGCAGCTGCGTGCCCTTCGCGACCTTCACGAGGTGGCCGGGCTCGTTGCGCGGGTTGGGCTGCTCGTGCGCCAGCGCATCCTCGATGGTATCGGGAATGTGCTGGATCAGCTTGCCGCCCAGCACGACGTGCAGCAGCTGCTGGCCGCCGCAGATGCCCAGCACCGGCTTGTCCTGCGCCAGCGCGCCCTTGGTCACGCCAAACTCGAAGGCGGTGCGGCGGTCCTTGGTGATCACCGTCGAATGCCGCTCCCCGCCGCCATAGTAGGAGGGATCGACGTCGAAGGCGCCGCCGGTCACCACCAGCGCGTCGATACGCTCCAGATAGTCGGCGACCCGGTCGGGCTCGTGCGGCAGAGCGATTGCCAGACCACCCGCCGCGTCGATCGCGTCGAGGTAGTTCTGGCGCAGCGCATACCAGGGAAACTTGGAGTATCCGCCTGGCTTTTCAGCATCCAGGGTGACTCCGATCAGGGGACGGGGCATGAGCGCCAAGATACGCGCGTGCGCCGCCGCGCGCTATAGTGCGCCCGTCATGTCGGATTCAGCCACGTCGACGCCCATGGAGAGAGCCCTCGCCGCCGCCCGTGCGGCCGGCGCGCGCGGCGAAGTGCCGATCGGCTGCGTGATCGTGGGCCCCGAGGGTGCGATGCTGGCCGAGGCCGGCAACCGCACCGAGGAGCTGAAGGACCCGACGGCCCACGCCGAATTGCTGGCAATCCGCGCGGCGGCTGCGGCACTCGGCTCGCCGCGGCTGGTCGACTGCGACCTCTACGTCACCCTGGAGCCCTGTCCGATGTGCGCCCAGGCGATTTCCTTCGCCCGGCTGCGCCGCGTCTACTGGGGCGCCAGCGATCCCAAGGGCGGCGGGATCGAGCAGGGCCCGCGCATCTTCGACCAG
>Ga0209284_10002545_pt1 | contig 24615 bp, 23 predicted proteins | sample FRY03_FD_187211 | JGI IMG/M metagenome (GOLD analysis project Ga0209284, IMG submission 187211) | Freshwater microbial communities from Lake Fryxell liftoff mats and glacier meltwater in Antarctica - FRY-03 (SPAdes) (version 2) | ecosystem: Environmental > Aquatic > Freshwater > Ice > Glacier...
AACCACCATCAATGCTGCCTCAATTCGACCAACGTTTACGCCAGATACGGCGGCCACGTCTGGATCAAACGAACTAAAAAGTAAGGCCCGATAACGAAGAAAAACAAACATAGAGGTCAAGATTGAAACGGCAACCAGGCCCACTATCTGCCCAGTGGTGATACCTAGAATGCTGCCGAATAGTGCATTTTCAAATGATGGCCCACTTGTTCCAAATTTGGCGAAGAGTGCAACGCCAAAGGCAAATGAGGCAATTGTTATTACGCCAATCGCAGCGTCTGCACCGACGCGGCTGCGTTTAGTGACAGCGGTGATGGCGAGCGCGGATGCGATACCCCATAGCCCGGCACCTATTGCGTAAAACTTTGCCGCAAATAGCTGCATTGCAGCAAAGCCACCAAAGATTGAATGCGAAAGCCCATGACCGATATAGCTCATGCCGCGCAAAACAATAAAAACACCGATTAGGCCGAGAAGAGCGCCAGAAATACCGGCAACTGCTAACCCTTTTTGAAAAAAGAGGTAAGCAAATGGCTCAAATAAAACCGTCATATTAAATCTTCAACTTTGTGGAATCAAAGTTTGGCGCCTGGTCAACTACCAAGCGAACACCAAGGTGTTCCAGAATTTCCATCTGGGCGCCGTAAGTGCGCTCTAATACCGTTGGGGTCATCACTTCATTCGGGGTTCCTTCACCCACGATTCGACCATTCACGCAGACTAAATGCGGAAGATGTGTGGCAATCCCGTTTAGATCATGGGTTGTCAGAACAATCGCGACACCATCTTCATGCAGGTCAGCAAGTAGATGCATAATGTCGTGCCGGGTTGAGATATCAACACCACTTGTTGGCTCATCAAGAAGCAAGAGCTGGGGCTGTCTGATAAGTGCCCGGGCCAAAAACATGCGCTGTTGTTGACCACCAGAGAGCTCACGGATATGTCGCTTACTTAGCTCGCCAATGCCCAAACGATCTAGAACTTCAAAGACACTGGCTTTTTCTGATGCACTAGCCCATGGCCTTATCCGCGTTGACTTACGTGACATCAGAACGCAATCGAAAACGGTAATTGGAAAATTCCAGTTCACCGTCTCTAACTGCGGAACATAGGCCACTCGCAAATCTGGTGCGCGCCAGACCGTGCCTGTTGTTGGCGTTAAAGTCTGGAGCAATAACCTTAGGAGCGTCGTTTTGCCAGCACCAGATGGGCCCACAATTCCGGTGAACTGGTCCTCATGGATGTGAAAAGAGACATCCTCTAAAACCACGGCGCGGTCATAACTTGCCGAAACCCCATCGAGTCTGATTAGTTCCGGGCCGACTCCAGTACCTGTCATCACTTTGAATTACTCACTGTGGGTACTTGGCATCGCCTTTGACTGCCGAGACGGTGATTTTGTCAATCTCTGTTGGCGTCCCACCTAAACCTGAAATCATTGTGCGGTAATTGTACTTCATCAGACCCAACCACGAGTGCTGAGCATCTCCTGGCACACCAGGCAAATCATCATCTCGTAGTGAATCTTCATAACGTGCTCCCGTTGCACGTCCAATCTCTTTTAGAACAGCAGAGGGAAAAACTTCTGAGCCAAAAATAGTTGTAACTCTTTCGGCCTTAACTTGATTGATAATTCTGGCTACCTCTGAGGGTGATGGATCTGCAAAATCACCAGGCTGAAGTGCGCCAATGACGGTCCAACCATAAGCCTTTGCAAAGTAAGCATAAGCATCATGGTAGGTAAGTAACTTCAAATTGCCGGCCGGAACGCTTTTTTGATCAGCTGCTACAGCTACACCAAGGTCGCTAGCTTGCTTTTTAAAGGTGGCGAAGTTTTCGGCAAAGTATGAAGCGCTATTTGGATCGAGTGCGGTAAATTCAACGCGGATAATTTCGGCATACTTAATTGCAAAACCTGGATCGGTCCATAGATGTGGATTTGGTTTTCCGCCCTCCTTAGGGAAGGAAAAATCGTAAATATAATCTGATTCTGGCAAAACCAAAGTCCCAATTTCAATGATTTTTGTGTCAGCTTTTTTATTTCGCTCCGCTAATTCAAGGGTCGGGTCCTCTAATTTAAGTCCATTAATAAGAATCAAATCGGCGTCGCTTAGCAATTTTGCGATGCGAGGTGCAGGTTCAAAGGTGTGGCTATTTGTGCCCTCTGGAACGATCCCCTCGATTCGAACCCGGTCGCCACCAATTGATGCAGCTATTGAGGTAATCGGGGAGACAGTGGTTGCAATTAGTGGGCGGGTGTCCACCTGATCTTGGGAGCCTGAGGTACTACCCGAATCGGAGGAACAGGCTGTGAGTGTCAGAGCTAGGAGGGCGGCAAAGGCGGCCAATAACCATTTTTTATGCATTCTCACATGTTAGCTACCAGTGGCTAGGTCTGCAACTTGTTTGCAACTGCACAGCGTTCGCAATTAGCTCAGTTCGGCGTAGGAATGGGAGATGAGCATGCTCCATGTCAGGCTCCCCCGCTAGATTTTCCGGGATAGGTTTGCCTCTTTCATCTAGTAGCAAGGTTTTCATTGAAGCGGTTGGATATTTCCTTAGATGTAGCGCAACTTTTTGATGCTCACTTTGTGGGTTTGCATTCGGGTGGCCCGCGAAGTTCGATCGCTGGTGGTCAAAGTGCGGCTAATGCCGCGTTAGCTGATTTAGATATTGCCGGGTATGCCAAGCAGCGCTCCCAGGTGTTGCCGATCGCCGCGCGCGGGGCCACGGTGTTGTCGCCATATATTCGGCATAACTTATTGACGCTGCAACAGGTGTGGAACCATGTGGCTAAAGCGCCAACTGCCGATCGCGAGAAATTTCGAGATGAACTTTTATGGCAGGAGTATGCAAGACATCTCTATGCCCGCATCGGTACTCGATTATTTGAAAACCTTCGCTTTGAACAGGTATGGGATGAGGCCGGTGATGGTTGGCCGCCCGGCATGGCTTGCGTGGATTTTGCAGTTGATGCGCTGAGTCAAGATGGTTGGTTAGTGAACCAAACCAGAATGTGGTTGGCATCGCAGTGGAGCGTTCGAAATCAAGCTGGCTGGTTGCATGGGCAAGAGCGCATGTATCGCGAGTTAATTGACGGGTCGCGGGCAGCGAATTTGTTGGGTTGGCAGTGGACGGTTGGTACCGGGACCGGAAAGCCTTATGGCTTTGCTAGGTGGCAGGTGCAAAAGCGAGCGCCGGTGCTGTGTGGTGGATGTGCGTTAAAGCGCAATTGTCCGATCGAAAATTTTCCGGATGAGCAGTCACTTGCGGCGGCCGCTTTTGAGCCGTTGTTACTTTCGGATCCGGATCCGCAAAGAACGGCCGGACCGTTGCTGGTGGTGGAAAACCGGGCACCGCAGTATGTATTGCTAACCATTGATTCATTGGGGGATGGCGATCCGGCCCTAGTCGCTAATCCAACCTTGCCAGTGGTCTTTGTCTTTAATGAAGCGGCCTTAAAAAAATTGCAGTTATCGGCCAAAAGGATCTTTTTCTATTTAGAGACGGTGCAAGATTTGGCCGAGCGCAAAGATGTGCAGATTTATTTGGGTGATCCGCATCAGTTTGCGCGGGAGAATGCGGTGGCAGTTACCTATGCTCCGGTGCCTAGCTTTCAAAAGTTCACAGGTTTAGCACAGGTTCATCCCTATCCTTGGTTGAAAAAGCCGCACGGGCAATCGGTACGCTCCTTTTCCGCCTGGCGTGGAAAATTGGGATGACCGCTGAGATAAGGCGCGCAGGTTGGAAAGCCTGAGAGTTTTCTGGGCAAAGTTTTAGTGAAATTTTAGCGCGGCAAGTTCACCAGAATAGTTTTTAAAGTTCACATTTCCAAGATGCGACAAACAGCCTGGTCAAATAAAATTCAGCTAATCCGTCCATACCCCTATTTCAAGGAGCAATATATGAAAACAATGCGTCGCACCGCAATTGCGGCATTAGTTATGGCAGCAGCACTAACGCTGTCGGCATGCAGCAGTTCATCAGATGAGGCAGCTACCACAATCGAAGAAACCAAACTGGGAACAGTCGTTGATGTAGCAGTTGGCACCGAAGGTTTTGCAACTTTGGTAGCGGCACTGACTGCGGCCGATCTTGTTACAACACTAAGCACTGGTGGTCCATTCACCGTATTTGCACCAACAGATGCAGCCTTTGCCGCGCTTCCAGCAGGTGTGCTTGATGCATTGCTACTTCCGGAAAACAAAGCGACCTTGGTAAAAATTCTTACCTACCACGTAGTTCCCGGAACAGTTATGGCCGCTGATGTGACTGATGGCGATGTTGCCACAGTTGAAGGTCAGACTGTGAAGCTATCGACTATGGGCGGAGTAACCGTTAATGGTGCCAAAGTTGTAACAGCTGATGTGATGGGAAGCAATGGCGTGATTCACGCAATTGATGCTGTGATCTTGCCACCTGATGTTGATGTAGCGGCGCTACTCAAGAAGTAATTTAAATCGCAAATGGCCGTCTCTTAATGGAGGCGGCCATTTGCATTTCATTTTCTTGTCATTAAGTGCTCGAAACCAGCGGCCCACTTTGAGGGCGTCAAACTCCTCGGGCCACTGGTCCTCGAGACTGCTGGAGGAAACGGGGATCGAACCCGTGCTTATTGGCTGACAACCAACCGCGCTACCACTACACCATTCCCCCGGCTTCGAATATTGCTAGGGTTTGAAGTATGGAAAATCTAAAACAAATCTACTATGGACAAGAGTTTTAGGTACGAAAAAAGACCCGAGTGATTCCGAGTCTTGTTTTGCTATCAGTCAGTAGGTAATAAAACAATGGCAGATAAAACAACAATGGACCCGGATAATTCCGAGTCCATTGCCGTGTCAGCCAATAAGCAAATAAACGATAGCAGAGAAAACAACAATGGAAAAAGATCACGCAGAGTCACAGGTTTCTTTATGAAGAAGTAGCAGATGTTGCGCTAAATATTTTTTAACTTAATTGGTTTTAGTCTGCTGAGTTTCAAATGCTCTACTGATAAATCGCTTGTGGTTCAATTTCACCTAGTTGCGCGGCTGCTATGCCGTAGCCAGTTTTATTGGGAGCAATCGCCTCTTTTTTGCTTTGCGGCTGTAAGACGTAGAAAAGGTAGTAAGACACATTCGCAGTATCTGTCACACGTACTCCAGAATGAATTGCTGTGCCAATTAACTGGCAGTCTTCAATCCTAAAACTAGCGGCATTTCCAAGAAAACTATAACGCTGGGCAATGATAGAGGTGAACTGGGCAAGTGAAACTTGCGCCCGAAATTTCGCGGTGGCAAAAGCGATAGCGGTCTTGTAATCTTTTTTTCCCAGAGCTTGGCTCTGACTTTTAATGTTTGAAAGCAGCTTCTTCTTTACCGTAGCGGAGCAATTGGTTGTGGCCGCAGAATTTGTCAAAGCGCTGGCGGCAGGTATTAGGGTGATAGCGAACAAAATAGCCGCAATCAAGACCAGGCGCAGTTTCATAACCCAATTCTAAATGCTCACCTAATTTCATGCAGCATCATTGGGTACTTGTCGTGGGTGCTGCCATAGGCAAAGATGTACGCGAATCAGGAAGTATTTGAATGGCAGCGGCTGGTTTATGTTGATTCCTTTTTATAATTTTATTCTGACACTGATGCCATCGATTGCGCCGGATCCAACACCCGCATTAGATGGGTTTCAGATTTAGGCAACGATTCTGCGTTGCTGCGAATGGCTCACGCTCGATGACTTGGAATAGCGGGTCGGTTATTCCAAGTTATCTGCCTTAACTTGGAATAGTGATACTGTTACTCCAAGTTAATGGAGGTAATGCCAATGAGTGATGACTGGGTCGCATGTACCTACAAAAAACTCCATTGGCGCCAGCAAGTACGGGCCGGATCCAAACAAGACCGAATGGTTCGATCTATCAGAGTTTGCATCCCAGCAGAGATTGCTCACCAGAACTTTAGTTTAAGTTCTGACCTAATTTCTAAATCTGAATCGGCAGTAAGTGCAATTTCACATCTGGATGCTTTGCACGGAGACAGGTTGCAGTCGCTCAACCGCCTCCTCATTCGAGTGGAATCGGTAGCTTCCTCCAAAATCGAAAATATCAATGCTAGTCCAGAAGAGTATGCCCGGGCCTTATATGGAAATAGATCAAATACATCTGCAACGGAAATGGTTGCCGGAACTGCAGCCCTAACTGCTTTGATTGACTCGGTCGACGTCGGCAAAAAAATTAAAGAGTCGAGCATTACCGATGCCCATCACACTTTGATGAAAGATGTACCGCGAGAGCGCGAAACTGCTGGTAAATATCGTCAAGTTCAAAACTGGATAGGTGGCAGTGATTATTCACCGCTGGGCGCAATATTTGTGCCCCCACCGCCGGCAGCTGTTCAACACTTGATGAAAGATCTTTTGGAATTTGCTAACCGCGACGATCTTCCGGCCCTGGTGCAAGCCACGATTGCACATGCACAATTTGAGAGTATTCACCCCTTTACTGATGGAAATGGTCGCATTGGTCGGGCACTAGTAAATGTTATTTTGCGGAGACGAAATATAACTACGAAGGTGGTTGTGCCAATTGCTTCGTTTTTAAGTGCCAACCGAAGCGCATATTTTGATGATCTAAATACTTATCGTGATGGTCACATGGTAAATCTACTAAATCGCTTTACCAACGCCGCAGATGTTTCCGCCGTTGAAGCAAGCAGGATGGCTTTGACGCTCGAGACCTTTCCGGAAATTTGGCGAAAGAAATTAGGGCCGGTCCGATCCGGTAGCTCGACTTCAAAATTATTGGAAGTGTTAATTTCTAACCCCGTTTTCAGCGCAGATGAGTTAATGGGGGTAATCGGGCGAAATTCCACCAGTATCTATAATGCAATTTCCAAGTTTAGAGACGCGAAAATATTTGTACCGCTCTCAGACAAGCAGAGGAATCAAATCTGGGGTGCCATCGACGTGCTTCAGGAGTTGGAAGATCTGGACCAACGCATTGAATCGAAGGGCACAGCTAGGGCTTAATCGGTTGTCCATGGCTTCGACAGGTATAGCGCGGCCAGTCTGAGTTTTCTAACGTGAATGAAGTTTGATCCACAAATTTTGCGCAGGTGTAGCCTTGGCGAGGGTATGGTCTAACCATGAAAAGTGTTTATGCGGCCATCGGAGTAGCACTAGTTGCCATCTATTCCGTGGGTTCTGGAATCTGGGTAAATACCGGTGATAATTGGTACCGCGAACTTAATTCGCCTTCCTGGCAACCACCGGATTGGGTTTTCGGAGTTATCTGGCCTTATAACTTTATCGTTCTGGGATGGGCAGCGATTAGGGTTGCACAAAGTGCGACAGCTGCGGTGAATATCACTTACTTGGTGATCTTTGGGCTTTCGGTTATCTGCGCACTTATCTGGGCCTATCAGTTCTATCGACCACATAATTTAGCGGCGGCTTCAATGGCACTAACTTTGGCTGCGATTTTAACCTTGCCGGTTCTGGTTATTACCTTTAGGGAATCGAATGTAGTGGGATTTGCGCTAGTGCCATATCAACTGTGGGTGGCTACCGCATCTGCATTGAGTTGGAGTTATAGCCGATTGAATTAATTGGTATCGGTTAAGCGTATGGCGCAGTAAATAGTGGCCTCTGGCTTGAAGTTTTTAGCGAAAAGTGACTCTCTAAAGTGGTGTAAAGATTTTAGATGTAAAACTTCTACCAATGACTTGCCTGGCTGAATCTAGATTCTGCAAAATTCCAGCCGAGATAGCTTGCACCGCGATATTTCCAAAAAGTGTTGCTTCAACCGGTCCGGTCTTCACAATTTTGTTACAAACATTTGCCGTTAATTGGTTTAGCAGATCATTTTGTGAGCCACCGCCCAGGATGTGAATCGTTTCGATTTCAAGATCTGTTGCAAGAGCTACTTCAGTAAGAGTTTTCTTGTATGCATGGGCAAGGCTGTGCAGAATACAGAAAGTGAATTCCCCCGGGCGCTGTGGTGGCAATAGATTACGGTCTTGGCAGTATTTAACGATTCGGGCGGGCATTCCTCCTGGAGCTGCGAACAATTGATCGTTGGGATCAATCAGGGTCTCAAAAGTTGAATCAACTTCAGCTAAGGAGAGTAATTCGGAGGTCGAGTACTCCTCGCCATCTTCACGCCAAGCGCGACGACATTCTTCTAATAGCCACATACCGGTTACATTTTTAAGGACGCGTACTGTGCCATCGACGCCTAGTTCGTTGCTTAGGTTGGCGCTAAAGGCGGCATCGGTAGTTACGGGTGAGTCAACTTCCACACCGACAAGTGACCAGGTTCCGCTCGAAATATATGCCTCTCGCGTGCGATCGGAGAACGGGATACCAGCAATTGCCGCGGCGGTGTCGTGGGATGCGGTTGCGATTACACTGATTCCGTTAAGTTCGGGATAGCCCTTAACAACTCCAATATGGGTTCCTGGTTCATGTAATTGGGTAAAGAGAGATTCGCGAATTCCAGCTAAGCCAATAAGTTCTAGATCCCAAGTGCGGGTATGGGTATTTAATACTTGCGTACTTGATGCATTTGTCACTTCGGTAGATGCAACACCAGTAAGTAAATAGTTAAGCAGATCTGGAATCAGCAGGAAACTCTTTGCGGTTTTTGCTGCCTCCGTTTCTTTAGAACGAAAGAGTTGGTAAATTGTGTTAAAGGGTAGGAACTGAATTCCAGTTGTTGCGTAAATACGCGCCCGTCCAATTTTCGCGGTAAGCGATTGGAAAGCGATTTCATTACGGGGGTCGCGGTAGGCATGCACTGGTCCCTGGAGTAGGCCATTTGCGTTGATAAATCCGAAATCAACCGCCCATGAATCAACGGCCAACGAAATGGGATTTGATATTGCTTTGGCCATTTGCAGGCCTCTAAGAACTTCGGAGAAAATTAGGCCCCAATTCCAAAGTAGCGATCCATCAACTTTTGCGACGACTTCATGTTCGAAGCGGTGAACAATCTCAAGTTCAATCATGTTGCGAGTTACTCTGCCAATAGCAACCCGACCACTTGTTGCACCTAGATCTACTGCTAGAAAATCTGCCATGTGTTTTGTGCAGCTGGCCTTATCTCATGAAGGCAGCAGCCACGCCTCCATCGACTGGTATATGAAGACCGGTTGTTAGGGGCAAATCGTTGGCACACAAAACAAAGACAGCCGCGGCAATATGTTCTGGTAAAACTTCCCGCTTTAAAATAGTGCGCTGTGCGTAATATTCGCCAAGTTTTTCCTCTTCCACGCCATAAACGGCCGCGCGGTTTGCGCCCCACCCGGATGCAAAGATTCCAGAGCCCCGAACGACTCCATCTGGATTTACACCATTAACCCGAATTTGATACGCGCCTAATTCGGCAGCGAGCAAACGAACTTGGTGGGCTTGGTCGGCTTTTGTAGCACCGTACGCGATGTTGTTAGGGCCAGCAAAGATTGAATTCTTGGAAGAAATATAAATAATGTCTCCCCCCATCCCTTGCGCAATCATGGCTTTAGCCGCTTCCCGAGACATCAAAAATGATCCACGCGCCATAACGTTGTGCTGAATATCCCAATCTGCAACCGTTGTTTCAACGAGTGGCTTTGAAATTGAAAGGCCAGCATTGTTAACAACTAGATCCACGCCGCCGAAAGCAAGACAGGCTGCCTGAACAGTGGCTGCGATTGCGTTTTCATTAGTGACGTCGACTCGGAATGCGATTGCCTTATCAGGGCCACCAAATTCTGCGGCAACTTTTTCAGCCGATTCAAAGTCACGATCTGCAATAACTACACAGGCACCTTCGGCAGCAAGTCTGGCCGCCGTTGCCTTACCAATTCCGGATCCACCACCGGTCACGATTGCAATCCGGCCAGCTAGTGGCTTGGCCTTAGGTAGACGTCGAAGTTTGGCTTCTTCTAACTCCCAGTATTCGATCTTGAACTTTTCGGATTCTGCAATTGGCTGATAGGTTGAAACTGATTGCGCTCCGCGCATGACGTTAATTGCGTTGATATAGAACTCGCCGGCTACTCGGGCGGTCTGCTTATCTTTTCCATACGAGAACATGCCAATACCGGGAACCAAAATAATTAACGGATCCGCGCCACGCATCGGCGGCGAATCTGGGGTTGCGTGCCTTTTATAATAATTTGCGTATGTTTCACGGTATTTTTCATGTAAATCTTGGGCGCGAGCAATCACATCTTCCACCGAAGCATCGGCTGGGGTGTCAACAACCATTGGTGAAATCTTGGTACGTAAGAAGTGATCTGGGCAGGATGTGCCGAGTGCGGCTAGGCGAGTCAGTTCGGTGCGTGAAATAAAATCTAGAACAACGTCAACATCGGAGAAGTGGCCCAGCATTGGTGCATCCTTAGATGCAAGACCGCGAAGTGCTGGAGCCAGAAGCGCGGCACGTACGCGGCGCACTTCAGGTGAAAGTGGCGCCCACGCTTTGACCACAGCGCCAAATGGATCTTTCTTTCCCTTTTCAACTAAGAACTTTTCCGCTTTTTCAATGGCATCAGCCGACCGTTTTTCGCATTCGTCAGAAGTTTGGGCCCAAGTTGTTAAGCCATGCCCACCAAGAACTGCACCTTTTGCCTTTGGGTTTTCCTTGGCTAACTTTGCAATATCTAGACCTAATTGAAATCCAGGGCGGCGCCAATCAATCCACAAGATTTCATCACCGAAACACTCCTCGGTAAGTGCTGGACCATCGGCCGCTGTAGCGAGTGCGATGATGGAGTCTGGGTGCAGATGATCAACATGCGCGGCTTCCACTAACCCGTGCATGGCGGTATCAATTGATGGCACTGAACCGCCGCGGCCAAAGGTACAAAAATCAAAGAGGGCGACCATTTCATCTTCATGTTCAACCCCACGATATACATCAACTAGCGCGCGTATGCGATCTAAATAGAGACCAGCTAAACCTGCTTCTATCAAGGTGCCAAGGTCGCCGCCCGAGCCCTTTACATGTAAAACTTCAACATCTTTTCCGGTTGCTGGATCTCTTGCAGTGCCTTTGGCGGATGTATTGCCGCCTGCATAGTTGGTAAACTTTGGGTTGCTTCCTAAGCGATTGCTGCGCCTCAATAACTCTTCTATCGTTTTGTCAGACATATTTTATGCTCCCCAACCTGCCTGTTGTCCGCCAATGCGATCAACGGCAATCTTTGCGGCATAACCACTTGCCGCATAAGCCATCATTGGCTCTGGCGCAAGACCTTTATCGGTTCGCCATTCACGAAGCAGTGGGCGGATATCAGTGTTGTAAGCATCCATCAGAACTTCATGTGCGGCGAGGACGTCTCCTGCAAGTTGCGCCTGCTTTAACGCCACTTGATTTACAAGAACTGCTTTTGCCACCGCTTCTTGTACGTTCATGATGGAACGGATCTGACCTGGAATTTTTGCTTCGATGTTGTGGCATTGATCCAGAACGTATGAAACTGGCGTTCCAACAGCAAGACCATCGTTAATATTTACCTCATGCATGATACGAAATAGTTGGAAAGGATCGGCCGCGCCAACGATTAAATCATCATCAGCATAGAAACGAGAGTTAAAATCAAATGCACCAAGTCGCTTTGCGCGAAGCAAGCCAGCAACAATAAATTCAATATTAGTTCCCGGTGCATGGTGACCGGTATCCACAACGACCCAGGCTTTAGGACCGAGCGCCAAACAGTGCAGTAGTGATGTACCCCAGTCCGGCACATCGGTGTGATAAAAAGCTGGTTCGAAAAACTTGTACTCCAGCAACAGGCGCTGGTTGTCTCCTAAGCGGGCATAAACTTTTTGAAGTGATTCGGCCAAGCGGTCTTGTCGATCCGCAATATTGTCCTGTCCCGGATAATTAGTGCCATCGGCAAACCATAACTTCAAGTCCTGTGCTCCGGTTTGATCCATGATGTCGATGCAATCAAGCAGATGCTTTACCGCTTTTGACCGAACCTTAGGATCCGGCGCGCACACCGAGCCAAGAATGTATTGATCATCTTGAAAAGTATTTGAATTTATAGTGCCTAGCTTTACCCCTAGCTCCTCCGCATGCTTTCCCAAGAGATGGTAATCATCAACTTTGTCCCATGGAATATGCATCGCAACGGTTGGCGCAGCACCGGTGTACTTATGCACTTGGGCGGCATCTGCGATTTTTTCAAATGGATCGCGTGGAACACCCGGCTGGCCAAAGACTTTAAAACGCGTCCCCGAGTTGCCATAAGCCCAGGATGGAGTCTCGACGCCAAACCGACTCAGAACAGCCTTTACTTCATTTGTACTTGCCATTTTCTGCCACCGTTTCTGCCCGTCATAAAACAAGCTTTCTCACTTAAGATAAAAAATATTTTCTAGTTTCAAAAAGCCTTCATCTGGTCGGAGACCATCTAGGGCTTCAAAGTAATCGACCATGAAGGCCTGCCAACGTTGGTTGACATCTTTTGCCGCTATTCCAGCAAGAGCTTTTGCTAAATCCGGAGTTTCGAAGTATCCAATTAAGGTCGCATCGGAGCGATCAAGAAAGAGGGAGTAATTATGCCAACCTGTTTCCGACAGCGCAGCCAGCATTTCCGGCCAGACTGCTTGATGATGTTTCACGTACTCATCTAACTTCTCTCTACGAAGCTTTAATCGAAATCCAACACGTTCCATCACTACTACCTTCATCTCTAGACTCCGTTTTCACCCGGTAAGGCCCTAAGAAGGCTTGACTCAGTAGACCCATTTTGCCCAGTAAGGCATGAGATTGCATTGAGTAAAGAGTAAGATCAGAATTCTCCAGCGCCGGCAGATAACCAAGGCTCTTTTGGTTACGCCTTCGACCGACAGAATTACTGATCTCACCCCCAACGTGCCCCTTGGATAGAATAAATTGAAACGATTCATTCACTCTACTGCGACACTATTGGATGGAACGAGCCTAAGTCAATATCTTTTTCGATAACAATCTCATTACTTTTGAAAAATTAGAGCAGTTTGATTGACACGATTCAATCGAGTGTGCAGACTCAGCGATTATGAGTACCCGGCTGCAAGATGTAGCGAAAGCTGCCAAGGTTTCTGTAGGCACAGTATCCAATGTGCTCAATCGCCCAGATGCAGTGGCACCGGAAACTCTCGGACGGGTCCAGGCCGTTATCAAGGAACTGGGATTTGTGCCTAATGGCTTTGCTCGCCACCTTCGTGCTGGCTTTAGCCGCACCCTTGGCTTAATAGTGCCGGATGTATCCAACCCATTCTTCACTGAGGTGGCTCGGGGTGTAGAAGATGCCGCCAGCAAGCGTGACTATGCAGTGTTTCTCTGCAATTCAGATGAATCTGCGGCCAAGGAGGAGCGATATATAAACGTTTTGATGGAGCAACTCGTTCGTGGTGTCCTGATCACCCCCGCAGATAAAAAAGCGGATCGACTCGATACCATGCGCGAGCGTGGAATCGCCGTGGTTCTTTTGGACCGTGAAATCAAAGATAGAAGTCAGTGTTCGGTTTCAGTTGATGATATTTACGGCGGACAAATTGCGATTGAATACTTAGCAAGTCTTGGGCATAAGCGAATCGCTTGGGTCAGCGGCCCGGAAAGTATTCCACAGGTTGCAGATCGCGCCACCGGAGTTACCAAAGCTGCCAAAGCTACCGATGTTCACATTGAGACTATTCGCGTTCCGCTTATGAATACTGCTAAAGGAGAAACAGCGGCAACAATGATTCTTGCACTTGATGTGATGCCAACTGCAATCTTTTGCGCTAATGACTTACTGGCATTGGGGGTGATGCGAGAATTAGTACGTCAAAAAATTCAGATACCTGATCAAATTTCTATTCTTGGCTATGACGATATTGAATTTGCACCGTCAGCTTTGATTCCACTCTCCTCAATTTCTCAACCCGCGTATCAAATGGGAGTGACCGCCGCCAATTTGTTATTAACTGAATGTGAAGATGGCGCTGACCACGAGCATCAGCAAATTCGATTCCAACCTCAACTTATAGAAAGAGCATCTACGACCGTGTTGCGGGTAGCCAAATATGTCTAAGAATGTCAGGCGGCAATTTCCAAAATTTTCCGAACTTGCTCCACTTATGCAATTTTCACTTCCAACTCTGCAGCGAAAGAAGCGCAGGCTGGAAAGAGCCCACACGATTTGGGATCTGCGAGAGATTGCAAAAAAACGTACACCGGCCGGTCCTTTTGACTATACCGATGGATCGGCCGAATCCGAAATAAGTCTGCAACGCGCTCGACAGGCATTTAGCGATATTGAATTTATTCCGAGCATTCTAAAAGATGTTTCTAGCAATAATTTGACGCGGGCCGCGCTGGGTGAAAATTTCAAGATGCCAGTTGGAATTGCGCCGACTGGATTTACTCGAATGATGCAGACGGAGGGAGAAATAGCTGGCGCACGCGCTGCTGCAAAATTTGGAATTCCCTTCACACTTTCAACCCTTGGCACAACAACTATTGAAAACGTGGTGGCAGCTGCCCCTGATGGTCGAAATTGGTTTCAACTTTATATGTGGAAAGACCGCGAGGGATCAATGGCGCTGGTGGAGCGCGCAAAGCGGGCAGGTGTTAAAAATTTAATGCTCACCGTGGATGTGCCAGTTGCAGGCCATCGCATCAGAGACTCGCGAAACGGTCTGACCGTTCCCCCGCGACTAACCGTTGGCACAATTATAAATGCAATTCCAAGGCCAGCTTGGTGGATGAATTTCTTAACTACTCCCACTATCGAATTTGCCTCGATGAAAAATTGGGAAGGTACGGTCGGGGAACTCTTGGATTACATGTTTGACCCAACCATGACATGGGAGGACTTGAAGTGGATTCGCGAGCAATGGGATGGAACCCTGACGGTTAAAGGAGTTCAGAACTTGGCAGATGCAAAGAAAGCAGCCGAACTTGGGGCCGATGCGGTCATACTTTCAAACCATGGCGGTCGCCAGCTAGACCGTGCGCCGGTGATGCTTCACCTTTTGGCTGATATCAAGCAGGAGTTTAAGAAAGAGTATGAGATCCATATCGATACGGGCATCATGCATGGCGCTGACATATTGGCATCGATTGCACTTGGCGCGCAATTTACTTATGTCGGACGTGCTTATTTATACGGATTAATGGCCGGTGGACAAGATGGAGTGGAACGGGCGCTTGAGATTTTACAAACTCAGATGGTGCGAAATATGAAGCTAATAGGCGTCAATTCACTTGATGAACTTGAACCAAGACATCTCCGGTTATTAAATCGGCGGTAACTCTTGGAACAACAAAGTCTGTGAGTGTCCAAACGGTAAAGGCAATTTTCCGACGACACTAACTCAAATACGGAATACTTATTCATTAATTGGAGCCCGGCCCTAACTACATTCATACTTATTTAAACTGCAGGCTCGCAATCGTTTTCCCATAATAAAGAACCCTGATCATGGATTTATCCGGTAGCGAAACCCAGGTTGAGAAGCTGCCGGCCTTGTTTAGACGTAGCGTTCCCCGGGTTAGGAAGTTTTGAGTTCCCATTCTACGAACTTGGAGCACTACTTTCTTATGAGCATACTTTGTTGTTAAGGCCAATTTAAGAATTGCGATTCCAGAGATCGTTCCATAGGTAATCGACTTACCGGTTTATTTAATTAACATCGGATTTGAAACGGGTGCTGAAGGCGGCTTGGCAACGACCATGGATTCGAGGTAATTCGAAGTGGCATTTAGATACAGTCCATCACCTAGGCGCAGGCCCACAACCGAACAACTCCCAAGAGCTAATGCGGTGAGTGAACCTGCATCTGTCACTTGGCAAATACCTGGTGTCAACGATGTTAACTCGGCCAGGCCACTGCCACTTCCGCCTTCCAACTTCAGCTGCGTAACTGAACCAAGATGAATCTTGCTGGTAGGAGCAGCCAACGTTAGCAAGGCCTGATCGGATTTTAAGCCAATGTACGAGAGGTGCCGAGTAAGAATAACTACCTCTTGAGCAGAATTAGTGAAGTATCCATCTGAATATTCCTCGGGCAAGGAGCCGCTCGGAAGCAATGTTAGCTTCCGTCATGTTGAACCATCGAAAGAGGTTGATGGAAATGCGCCAATGTCATTGCGGCCAAGATTGGTGGCCAAAATTCCATTGGTTTCCTGGATCAAAGTGCCGTTTACGGAGGCGGCAGTTATTTTTAAGGTGACATATCCACGAGTGATTTCTTCCGGCGTCGTCACCGGGAAAATACTTAAAATGGAGTTGTCCGGTAACCAACCTTTCGGAACAGTAACCACGACATTTTGAGCTTCAATCTTTTCGGCAGCTAATGAAATCTTCAGCACATAATCCTCAACAATTGCGATCTTGTAGATTGCGGGATTAATTTGTGTGACCGGGCCTTGGAACAGCAGGGGAACAACCGAATGCTCAGTTGCTATCGAACGCGGAACCAACATCACTAATAAAGAAAAGATCATGCAGAAGCAGAGGGTTATATTTGTTCGAGAGAATTGGGATCTCTTCCCGCTGCTAAAATCACGCACATCAGTACTGATTGGCAGGTTAGAACGGATTCGTTCTACTGCAAGTACGAAGGAGTTCATGCGTAGAAAGTATCAATTTTTTGACATCTTATGATTACAAAAGTCCGAGTATTAACTAAATGAGGGCTAGGACTCAAAATGCTTAATTTTATTTGGAAGGAAACTGATGACCGGTCATCATGAAATTATTATTAAAATTTGTTGAGCTTCCACAAACCGATGGCATCTAGCAGATTTGCGTAGCTGGATGCGGTCAAGTGCTCCAGAATTTCGGCAACGCTCATTCTTTTGAATTTTGGTAAGGCTGCTGCTTTCTATATCCGTCCAGACACTTAGGCTGTATGGAAGTGACCTTTTTAACTTTAGTTCCTTTTCGACATAAAATTGTCATTTTAACTTTCGCATTTTTTAGAGTTTCCAACTCTTTGAACTTCCTAGTTGCATCTTTACCAACAAAGAAAGAGATCGACACTGCGCCTTTTATTTTCGCGTTGTTCAAAATCAAGAAATTTTCATACCTGACATATTCACCCGGTTTTAAGGGGGCCGTTTGAAAGCGATTCCAATCAGGTATTGCCGAAGACAAAGGCGCCAGCGTGATTTTGGTTGGATGTGGAATTATGCGAACTGGTCCCTCCCCCATCGGGATAGCACTATCGACGGTATAAACCAAAACTGAATCTGGGTAGGTACTTGATTCGTATCCGTCGTGCGTCAATGCTTCAACAGCCAAAACTTTTGTTGGGGATAGGTTCACGATAAACAATTCAGTTGCACTTGAGTTTGCCGCCCGAGGACCCATACTTAGGTTTTTCTGCGTCTTGGCCCGGCCCTGGCAGTAAATCCGCGGATCAGGGATCCAATTAAGTAACCAACGCTCCCAGCCAAGCGAGTCGGTGGCGAATTTAGCCAGCGAACTCTGGATGCCAAATGGTCCGGTCGACCTTCCTTGCCACCAACCATCTTCGCTGAGTAAGTACAAATCTGCAATACCTAATAAATGGTTGAGTTCATGTGCAATGACCTTCCAGCTTTCAATATTTGGGAAATTCATTGCGCCCTGACCGACAATTATGTGGCGGTTGATATCACTTTTATTAGGATCTTGATCACTTGTTTCAATGAAGGCATACGCGGCATTTCCGGAAAGGACGCTTCCGCCAGAAACCAAAGTAATCGCTGCGTCAAATTGGGAAAGGTCCATACTGTTTTGAACAATGTCAATGGCACCTTGTGCCAAATGTTCAGTTGACCATCTTCCATTAACAAATGTATCTAAAAAGGGGCTGTCGCCGTAGTAAGAACTTGAAAATGGCAATTTCACCAAGTTGGGAAAGAGGACAAAGTTCGGATTGAACAGTCCACCCGAGACTTGCTTAAAGTACTCAGTTACCTTATCCAACCGAAGTGCTCTCTTTAAAATCTGCTCAGTATTTCCTAGCTCAATGGCATTCTCAAAATCAACAGCCATCACTAAAATATTAACAGACCCGATTGATGGTAAAGATGCTGCGCTTTTTGGCCAGCCAATTGACATCCTGGAAGTTGCATCCAACTTTTGAATCCGGCAAGGAGTTAAATCTTGGGCCTGCGCGGCCGGTTGTGCGAAGGTGGTTGTTAGGAAAACAAGCGTTACGGTCAAAGTTAAGAGTTTTGGCAACCTCATATTCTGATCCGAATCTAGGGAATGCGCCAAATCCTCGCAAAACCTTCTCCAAAGTGTCTTGTGGAGCCCGGCTTACTATAATTGTTAAATGCTCGGTGGAATAAACAATGGACTTTTCTTGCAATCCTTTGGCGGCTTCGTTGCTCTTGCCTTTTTGATTCTGGTTCTGAAATGGGGCTTTTCTTCTAATCGTAAGTTGATCATTACGCCAATCAAAGCTGGTAAGAAAAGTGAGTACGGATTATTAAAACCACTACCAACGCCAGCTTCCTACATCGAAGCGCAGATGAAGTTGCAAAAGTTACTTGACCTAAATATCAAAGCCACGCTCACTCAAACTTTAGATGGTCCACAGATTATGGTTTTTGAAAAGGATTTTAAGATCGCAACTGCTGTGATCAATAGTTAAGCGAGCAATTCAGCTAACAGTTTTTCTACTCGCGATTTAATTTCATCGCGAATGATTCGCACTGGTGCAATACCTTGCCCAGCCGGATCTTCCAGCACCCAATCTTCATATCGCTTTCCGGGGTAGAACGGGCAGGCATCTCCGCAACCCATAGTGATAACGGCATCAGATGCTTGCACCGCATCAATCGTTAAAATCTTAGGCGTGTTTTTTGCAATATCAATTCCAACTTCAGCCATTGCGGCAACCGCAACTGGATTGATTGCATCCTTTGGTGCACTGCCGGCAGATAAGACCTCAACCCGGCCTTGGCCAAGTTCGCGCATGAAGCCGGCCGCCATTTGCGATCGGCCAGCGTTGTGTACGCAAACAAAAAGAACCGATGGTTTATTTGTCATTGCTTTATTTCCTTCTTTGTTAAAGCCATTGTTAAGCCCAAGCCAATAAGGGCGCCTAATATTTGAGCTGCAATAAAGTTGAGCACACAATTTGGAGCGATTCCAGCAAAGGAGTCGGTGAAGCTGCGACCAATGGTTACCGCTGGGTTTGCAAAAGAGGTAGAGCTGGTAAAGAAGTAAGCGCTACCGATCCAGGAAGCCACCATCACAGGGATCAGGGCTAACTTTTCTTGGGCTAGAAGTAAGTTGATGATTAGGATTAACCCGGTGGTGGCAACGATTTCTCCAAGATAAAGGTTTTGTCCACTGCGGGCCTTGGTGGCGATTTCAATGAGTGGGTGGCTAAACATGGCATTGGCTAAGACCGCACCAGATATTGCACCCGTAACTTGGGCGGCGGTGTACTGGACAAAGGTGAAAAAACTAACTTTGCCTTGAATCAGACCGACCATGGTGACGACCGGATTGAAGTGCGCCCCGCTAATTGGTCCAATAATCTGAATTAACACGACCAAACCAAATACGGTGGAAAGTGTATTTATAAGCAACTGGATCCCGACATCTTGGGAAAGATCGGTGGCCATGATTCCGGATCCAACAACAATCGCTACCAGTAAGCAGGTTCCGAGAAATTCACCAAGGAGTTTCTTCATCGATTAAGGGTACTCGAGGTAAGTGAACGCAGGGCAAACAAAGCGAAAACCCCATCAGCAATGCACGCTGATGGGGTTTTGCGTAAGTAATTGTTAGGAAACGCCGATGATATCAACGACAAAGATCAAGGTTTCATTCGGACCAATCGGGCCAGAACCATTTGGTCCGTACCCAAGCTCTGCCGGAATAACTAGCAGCCGACGTCCACCAACCTTTGCACCAGGTAAGCCTTGCTGCCATCCCTGAATTACACCAGACAATGGGAAGGTTGCTGGCTCCGCTCCAGTCCATGATGACTCAACTACTGAACCATTGGACCAAGTCATTAATGTGTATTGAACGGTAAGAGTTGAAGTGGCTAAAACTTCGGCGCCGGTTCCAACAATGATGTCTTGGGATTGCAATGTGGTTGGCGCGACACCTGTAGGCGCGGTAATTGTTGGAGCTGCTCCGGCATTAGCGGTTACCGCTGGAAGTCCTGCTTGCGATCCTGAGTTTGTTCCGGACATACTGTTATCTCCTCCTAAGGTTGTAAATGATGCAAATGCAATTGCGGCTACCGCCAAAACTGCAAATACTTTTAATAGCGTTTTCCTAGGCATTGCTCTCCTATTTATTTGATTAGTTATTCGATTTCACCGATTAGTTTGAATTCGCCATCACCGATTTGGCCCTGCGCGCGGTAGAGCTCTAACTTGGCGCGGGTATCGGCAATATCAAGGTTGCGCATCGTTAACTGGCCAATGCGATCTACTGGGCCAAAGGCGGCGTTTTCAGTACGCTCCATGGAAAGTTTTTCAGGGTGATAACTGAGGGCTGGGCCAGTTGTGTTAATGATTGAGTAATCATCACCACGACGCATGCGAATTGTAACTTCGCCGGTAACAACTGATGCCACCCATCCTTGCAAGGATTCGCGAAGCATTAATGCTTGCGGATCAAACCAGCGGCCTTCATACAAAAGTCGGCCAAGCCGGCGACCTTCGGCGTGATAATTAGCGATCGTGTCCTCATTATGAATCGCACTAATTAAGCGCTCGTATGCGATAAAGAGCAGCGCCATTCCTGGAGCTTCGTAAATTCCCCGGCTCTTGGCCTCAATTATGCGATTTTCTATTTGATCGGCCATACCAAGGCCATGTCGGCCACCAATTGCGTTTGCTTGCTTCATTAAATCGACCACATCGGAAAATGATTCACCGTTTATGGCATCGGGGCGACCTTGCACAAAAGAGATCCGCACATCTTCGGTCTCGATCTTCACCTCAGGGTCCCAAAAGCGAACTCCCATAATGGGTTGTACTAATTCCACGGAAGTAGCCAAACTTTCCAAGCTTTTGGCTTCATGAGTTGCACCCAAGATATTGGCATCGGTGGAGTACGCCTTTTCGGCGCTGTCCCGATATGGCAAACCGTGTGCCAGCAACCACTCCGACATCTCTTTTCGTCCGCCAAGTTCGGTGACGAAATCTTGATCAAGCCATGGCTTGTAAATTCGCAACTTTGGATTTGCCAGCAATCCATAACGATAGAAACGCTCGATGTCATTTCCTTTATAGGTAGAGCCATCGCCCCAGATTTCAACGGCGTCCGAGTGCATAGCCCGTACCAACATGGTGCCAGTAACTGCACGGCCAAGCGGGGTGGTGTTGAAGTACTGCTTGCCGCCGGCACGAATATGGAACGCGCCACAAGCAATTGCAGCCAGGCCTTCTTCTACCAGCGCTTTTTTGCAATCAATTAAGCGAGAAATTTCCGCGCCATACTGCTTAGCCCGATGCGGGACCGAATCAATATCTGGTTCATCGTATTGGCCCAAATCTGCGGTGTAGGTGCACGGAACCGCACCCTTGGCGCGCATCCAGGCCACTGCCACGGAAGTATCCAGTCCACCAGAAAATGCGATGCCGACTTTTTCACCGACTGGCAGGGATGCAAGTACCTTAGACATGTGTAAAGTCTAACGGATGTGCAGGGTGGAAATTTTCTGCTCTAAGGCTGGACGAACTCCCCATTGGGTGGTCATTTCCAGGTATCTCGCAATATCTAACTGATCTGGTTTGGCATCGGTCTTAACAGCGCGAATCATCAAATTTCGTGGCGTGTGTTCACCAGCCACAAACTCGATTAGTTCTACTCGGTAACCCGAAATTCGCAATAACTGAGCGCGAAATGCATCGGTTAGCAAATCACCAAGGCGCTCCTTCATCAATCCATATTTGGTCAGCGCGCCCCATGGTTCTGGTGCGGCATTAATCTGTTTTTGAATATCATGGTGACAACAAGGTGCAATTAATAGTAACTTCACTCCACCATTTACCGCCCACGCGATTGCATCATCGGTTGCGGTATCACAGGCATGAAGTGCAATGGCGACATCGGCTGATTGTGAGCTGGTCCTAGAAATCTCTTCTGCCTTAAATTCAATTGTTGCGGCAATCCCTAATTTTTGGGCAATTGCGTTATTGCGGTCACGAGAATCGGTACGAACATCAATTCCAGTTATCTGTACGGGTATCCTGCTACTGACTAAGTACTGGTGGGCGGCAAAGGTTAAATAAGCGTGTCCGCAGCCCAAGTCCACTATCTGCAATGGGTTTTCTGTGGTCGGCGGCTGAATCTGACCGGCGGCGATCGCAGCGTTTAATGTTGGCGCCAATAGACGTAAAAACTCCTCCACCTGTCTGTACTTATCTTGGCGGGAAGGTTTGATCACGCCTTTTGCATCTGCGATCCCAACTTCCCGCAGAAAGGGATCAGATGCAGCCAAAAGTCGATCCTTCTTTTTATCGTGAGTCAGATTTTGTTCGGAAACTCTATTTTCAATGTGCACCTGTGCATTCCCGTTTTTTGTAATGCGAATTGAATAAGCCTGGCTGGTACTTTCCACCATGACATTTGCGTAGCCGCTATTTAACAGTTCCTCGACCGTGCCATGATTAGGAATAAGGTTTTTCGTAGTGGTAACTCTGCCATCACTTTGCAGCAACTGTAGATTTAGCACTTCTTTGATCTCAACTAGGCGAATATCGATTCGTTCAAAGCTAACTTGCATATTGCGGCGACGACCCGATAAGACCGCTCGCACAAAGGTGCTGGTATCGATAATTCGGTTGCCTGCCTCATGCAAAGCCGCTGCCAGTGTTAATTGCATGATCTCAACGAGGCGAAATTACCGCGGTGCCCTTTTCATGATCCAGAATCACTAATTCATGATTGGGCAGCGATTTGGCAAAATCTTCGGCCAGTTTTCTTTCACCATCACGTTTCACATCATCAATAATAATGGTTGCATTTGCCGATAACCGATCCTGGAACTCTTTCAGTGCTGGGTATCTAGCCTCGGGATTTTTAGATCCTGGTGGGCCATCGATTATTAAGAGATCAATCTTTTCCAGATCCTGCAGCGCTGACTGGTCGTACCATTCAATGCCGTTGTTGTAAGGTAATAGCGGTGCAATTCGAATCTCAACTACATCAACTTCGTGGGCATTAAGCAGCTGTCGAGTCTGACCACCAAAAGTTTCGGAGTTATCAATACTAATAATTTTTTTGGCGCCAGATTTAGCCGCTACTAAGGTCGAAACGCCGGAACCTAATTCAACAACTAAGCCAGGATTTATCTTTCTGACAGTTTCAAAAATGGTCAGCAATAGATCTGGCGATGCGGCCCAACTGCGAGTTGGTGGGACTACCGTTTCGAAATTTAAGAGCGAATTTAATTGTGCAAAAGCCTCAATTTGTCGATAGGTGATCATCGAATTTTTCTTGATCTCGTTAGCGAGTTTGTTGTGCTCCCGTAGGATCCGCTCAGTATCGCGGGTCACTTTGGCATGAAGTGAGCGAAGTAGTCGTGCGCAATAAGCCACGCCTGTAAGTACAAGAATGAGTAGCGCAACATAAATGATTGCCATGTCCCAAGTGTATCCTTGTTGCCATGACGTGATTCAATCTTTGACTGGCCGACAAAATTACCTCAGGCGTAGCGACAATGTGGGGTGCTTATATTTTTGTCGCCATCGCCCTGATCTCGCTGCCTAAAGCCCTTCAGTCCGGTGACATCATCGTCATTATCGCTTGGGTCGCACAGACTTTCTTACAATTGGTCTTACTGTCCATCATTATGGTTGGGCAAAAAGTTCATTCGTCGGACCTAGAACGACAGATAACTGAGACGCACGAGGCGGCGGTAATTGAACTTCAGCAATTAAAGGAGTTAACAAGTAAAATACACTCCCTCTAGTCTGAGGCTAAAAAGAAGATCAAACCTTAAAACGTTATAAAAGCGATACCTGTAGCGGCTAATTTCACCACTTTTACATTGTCCTCAATCGGCCCCTTCCGTAATCTATGGCTATGAAATCTTCGCCGTGGTGGAAAGAGGCTTCGATCTACCAAATCTATCCACGCTCATTCTTTGATAGTAATGGAGATGGCGAAGGTGATTTAGCCGGAATTACATCCAAACTTGAGTATGTGCAACAACTTGGCGTTGATGCGATTTGGTTAAGCCCGTTTTACACATCTCCCAATAAAGATGGTGGATACGATGTTGCCGACCCGCGCGATGTTGATCCACGATTTGGTAATTTGGCCGATGCTAAAGAAATGATTTCGGTTGCCCATTCTTTGGGTTTGCGCGTCCTGGTGGATGTGGTGCCAAACCATTTTTCAGATCAACATGTCTGGTTCCAAGAAGCGCTAACCGCAGAACCTGGTTCAGTGGCGCGAAATCGTTTTCACTTTTATGATGCAAACTCTGATGGAACGCCGCCTAATAATTGGATCTCACTTTTTGGCGGTCCATCTTGGACCCAAGTCAAAGATGGACAGTTTTATCTTCACCTCTTTGATTCTTCGCAACCAGATCTAAATTGGGATAACCCCGAAGTTGCAGTAGATTTTGAAAAAACCTTGCGCTTTTGGCTAGACCTTGGAGTTGATGGATTTCGGATTGATGTAGCGCATGGTTTAG
>Ga0209284_10002548_pt1 | contig 24567 bp, 15 predicted proteins | sample FRY03_FD_187211 | JGI IMG/M metagenome (GOLD analysis project Ga0209284, IMG submission 187211) | Freshwater microbial communities from Lake Fryxell liftoff mats and glacier meltwater in Antarctica - FRY-03 (SPAdes) (version 2) | ecosystem: Environmental > Aquatic > Freshwater > Ice > Glacier...
CAGAAGCGAAGACAAAGGCTGAGGCTGAGGCTGAGTCTGAGACAGAGGCGAAGAGAATTAAAGAAGCTGCAGAAGCGAAGACAAAGGCTGAGGCTGAGGCGAAGAGAATTAAAGAAGCTGCAGAGGCGAAGACAAAGGCTGAGGCTGAGGCGAAGAGAATTAAAGAAGCTGCAGAAGCGAAGACAAAGGCTGAGGCTGAGGCTGAGTCTGAGACAGAGGCGAAGAGAACGGCAGAGGCAGAGGCGAAAAAGGAAGCCAATAATTCAATCGGAACAATACTAAACAAAAAAACTATAGAAATACTCAAAAGTCTGAGCCCCAATGGGAAAATTGCATATGAACGGATGATAGAGAGAGCAAGAGATAAAAACTGTAATTTTATTATTGCTGATAAAAATAAAGGATCCCTATTTCTCTTCAATAAATTTTGACAATGATTGACTCGGATGAATGCACTATATGGGAGGCATAAATGAGATGAAATACCAGAAAGTGCATGGACAAAGGGCCCTGATGAACTTTCTAATGATGAAAAAGTAACACCTGCAGGTATATTTGTTTTGGGGGCTATGGAATGGAGTAAATATCTCGGTTCCAGTGAGCTTACATTGTGAGAAGATTGGGATGATGATGGTGAGGCAGAATTTCCTGGAGATATCGCAATCCACCCTGTCTATCTATGAAATGATTGAGAAAAGAGACTCGATAGATTAAATACAGGCACACCGAAAGACAACAATATATCATATGGTTGTATCAATGTATTAAAAGCAGATTTTGATGAGTGGATATATACATGTTTTGGAGGATCAGGAGGTCTTATCGCAGTACTCCCAAATAATAATAAAAATATAAATTTGTATATACCTCCTTATAAAAATCCTGAAGATAGTGTAGCAACAAATTAATTATGCCATTAATTGAAAAAATTATTCAAAAGGGGGGAAATGTCCAAAAAAGAGAAACCAAAAATAGCGGAACCACTCATGAGGTTCAGAAATTAAAAATTAATATAGAAAAACAGAAAGAAAAATTGAAAACACACAAAGGACATTTCAAGATTGAAATACCGGACGAAAGGCAGTCAGCAATAGAATACGATTTAGAAGTAATTTGTACTCTACAGGGGTGTACGATAGGAGAAGTTCTCGAATTAAATAATATCGATATTGGACGACTAAAGCCTGGTAGGATAATTACCATACCAATACTAGAATGGTCAGGTGATGATGAAAAAAAACACGAACCTGAACAAAGTGAAAAAGAAAAAGTAGAGTGGAATAACGTAGTACATTCTGGAGAATCACAAAAGATAGCAGAATGGATCCTAAAAAATCACCATTCAGACACGTCTATAATTTTTGAAAAAAAAGACGCCAGAATGTATATATTCAAGGATGGAAAAATGCTCTATACGACAGTATTTTTATCAGGAAAAAACAACACAACTGACGTAATGAATTTTCCTAGTATAGTGGGGGATTTTTCAGATGAGACAAATCCTGAATATATGATCACTCCTGCAGGAAAATTTCCTATTAATTTAAATGAAGAGACAGAAGAATATCCTCTATCATTTGATTATTTACGGTGAGAATTCGCTTCCTGTGCCGTACATACACCTACAAAGAAAATTGATAAAATAAGTCAAAATAGACTAAATACTCCACAAGCCAACGATAATAATACAACATGGTGATGTATGGTCATGACGCCAGAAGCACTGAAAGAAATACGAAAATACTATCAAGAAGGTAAAACATACTCTTACGTCTTACCTCTTCATGGAAATGTCGAAGAATATATACCTCTCCATTAAGTGATAAAAAAAGAACATTTGAAATTAATAGGATTCAGTAAGCCGTAAGTACAGATACACTCTATGGTACACCTCAAGCATGTCTCACTTGAACAAGTGAAAAAAAATCAAACAACATAAAAAAATAGAAGAAAAATGGTAATTCAGACTCGGTATAGATGGGGAAATACGCTTTGTTGACACTCATAAATCAGAACAGATTATCGAGAAAGATGAATTCATTAATCTTCTGAAGAAATGAGATTACTATAAAATATATATTTTATAGTCAATACACTCGCCTCTTTTGCTAAAGTGGTTTTCTTTGCAATCAATCAGAAAATAGGGTAATCTTGAGAGGATAACCCAATATTATGGTCAATCAAGATATACTCAACAAGGACATCGATGTCAAAACGCTCGATACTGAGAAAGGCAGCGTTCTCGCTCATATAAAAGCCGAGATGAATGAACTCACAGATGCTATGAGAGATACATTTGCGACTAAATATAAAGCACGTGTCGATAAAATAAAAGAAAAATACAAAGATGAAGATACGAAAATCATCGTAGGGTCAAAAGAAAGCTTTGTGAAGCTCCTCACGCAAATCAAAGAAGAAAACGCAGATAAAAATGAAGAAGCTGATGCAGTTACTACAGATGATAAATCAGAGAAGAAACTCTCAGAGGTAGAAATTGACACTGCCCTCGATACATTTGAGAAGGATATGTCTCCAAAAACACCTGAAGCTCCCGCAGCGGCTACACCAGAAAAACCAGTAGAACCAGTAAATCCTGCTACTCAATCTGCCATTCAAGAAGCTCAAAAATTCTTTGAAAATAAATGAGTAAAACTTGATACCGCACCAGCTCAAACAAACTGGGCAGTAAATATAATTAAGAAACTTATTCTCGATTTTTATGGAATGCTTGAAGGTTTTGGTATAGACGTTCGTGGCAAGAAAGCTAAACTCGAAGGCTACAAAGATTACGACAGCAAACAAAAAGTAGACGAAACATTTAAAGTCCTCTCTGAATATATGGGTGAATCTGTGAAATGAATAACAGATATAAAGGACAAAGAAGCGCTTGTGGCTAAAATGGAGTGACTTGGTCTCCCCCTATTGCATGGTGATAATATCCTCGCAGGACCAATCATGAAAATCGTATTCACAGGTGAAGAAAGTGCCTGGAACGATCTCCCAGATGATTTTGATACAGATATCCTCAAAGCTGTTCGTGGTAAATATCTAACACTCAAAGATAATCCACGATCTCTCGGAGGCATGACAACACTCCAGAAGCTCAATGAGATATTCACCATTGAGGAAAATATGAGAGCTTCATATATAACACTTGCTGATTATAGTGAACCAGAAATACCGACTAGTCCCAACATTCCTACTTCACAAACAACTACTCCTGAACATATTCCAACAGATGAAGAAATAAAAAAGATTGAAATGGAACAAATAAAAACTGCACAAGATGCAGACGAAAAACTAATAAAAATGCAAAAAGAACTCGATAATGCCAATACTATCTCCCCTGCAGGCTCAGCAAAGGTAGCAGAAGCAAAAACGAAATTTGATGAAGCAAAAAAATCAGTAGGCACAATCACAGAATGATCAAAGGTAAAAATTACAGAAACACTCAATAAAGCTGAAAGTAATCTAGCTGATTTAAAAATTTCAATAGAGCTAGACACAACAAAAATAACTGATATTAATAAAAAATTCCTTGCAAGTTCGTCCAAGGATCAAGAAATAGAAAAAACATTAAATGATGCAAGAAAAGAATTAAAAAATCTGGAAGTAAAAAAGTGAATACTAGAAACAGCTATCTCAGGAATAAAAAAAGAAATAGAGAAATTTTCAACAGACAATACAAAAACAATAACTGCAACTGAAGCCGTTAGATCGCTCCAGGAAACAGAGAGACTCTATTCAAATAGTGGTGATATAGCACAGATACAAGTCTCAGCCGATGAAAAGGAAAAAGAGGGACAAGCATTTAGTGAGAATCTTGAGGCATTAAAGAAAGACATGGAAGATATTCTCTACACATCAGAAGAAGACTACTGGGAAATTGATAATCCCGAAGATGTAACAGAATTGCAGAGAAAATTAGAGACTCTAATAAAGTGAAAAAATGAAGAACTCTTGAATAGAAATGATTGGAGTATAACAGACCTAAAATCAAAGATAGAGTTTTCACTTGCAAAAATCGACCTCATAAAACTCTGGAAAATGAAAGAAAAAGAATGGAATAATGCTGGTCAAAATATAAATTATGGTTCATGGTGATGGGATGGTCTTATAGATATAGATGGGACAGATATCGATATAGATATAGCTTGGGATACAGATGACAACGTTCTTATGAAAACAAATGATGGCAACAAACTCGTACCAACTCTATGAGGCGCACAAGGAGTACTCTCAACTATTAGAAAAAATGAACTAAAACTTAAAGGTGAAATACCATTTCAGTCAAAAAAATGAACTAATTTTAGCATAAACACTAAATAACAGACTATGGCTACCAATAAACACATCTCAACAGACCTCACCACTACAGATATAAATGAAGCCCATAAGGCTCAAGAATGGGTACGTGGAAATCAGTCAGTCAAAATTGGTTCAAAAACTGTAGCAGGGGTTCTTGGTGAAATAAAAGCACTTATATCTGGCACTCTCAACCTCGCAGAAAAATGAGGAAAGCTATCAAATGCACAAACAGATGCCATCATAGGCAAGATACGAGGGGATGGATTTGCTCAAAAATATATAGAAGGACTACTCGATCACGAGAATATCAGAACAAAGAAAAACATCCTAGCAGCGTTCGAGATGTACTATGAAATCAGGGCATATTTAGGTTTAGTGAGCTATATGGGCAATTCACTGGAAAGTCATGGTAAAAAATGCACTAAAATCAAAACTGCACTTGTAACATGAGATACTTCTGCAATTCCACAAAAGCACAATTGAGACTTCCAAGAATGGAAAAAAGAATTAGAAGAAGGGAAAATAAAACTGGAAACAAGCTACAACATGTTACCACAGGTAGGGAAAGATAGACTCAGTACAAATTATATTCAATGGAAATCTGAATCAGATTTAAGTAGTATCACCTGAGTTCCAAATATTATTACTCAGGAAGAAACACTCGCAACAACGGCAGTGGTTCAAGCAGAAACAACGCCAACACAACCTCTCCATGATGCAGCAAATACTCTGGTGACAGCACTTCCTGCAGCGAGTACAGTAGTGAAACCAAATCTTATGCGAAGATTAGTAAGTGTACAGGCGACTATAACGAGTTGAACAACTCTTGCTCTAGAAGCACAAGCAGATACAGCAGTTGAAGCAGCAGAACAAGCAACACCAAGGACACAAAAGTTTCATGATGATGCAGAGACACTTGTGAGAGGACTTCCAACAGGAGCTACAATGACTGATCTAAAAAAGAGACTAAAAGATGTACAGGATGAGATAAATACGCTATATGAATTAAATAAGCCCCTCACGTTCATGTCAGCATTAGAAGTGGAGCAAGGAACAGATGACCCCGAATTTGAAGTGACAAATGCCATCGACACAGAAGAAATAGAATTTATATATCCAAGTACACATAGCCGAAACGGCTATGAAAAAAGAGGTTTTAAGGCAGTAGGAACTTCTTGTGATATACAGTTAGAAAATCTGAATACCACCAAAGCAAGAACATTGAATATCAGGGTAAAAAGAAAAAAAGATGGTATTGAATGAACAGAAATGACAATTAAAATACATATAAAAGCGAAACCAAATGCCCCAGAAAGACCAGACGATTTACCAGATGTAGTTAACTTTAAATGAGTAGGCAAACAAACAATAAGAGGAAAGCTCAAGGATCCTTCCCATAATATTCTTGTGTTAGATGAATCCAAGAGTCATGTAGCAGCAATCAGTCCAACAATAAATAGAGCAACTGGTGAATTTGAATTTGATACAACAGCCGATCAATTAGGACTCAATTTTAATGGAGAGGAATACTTTTATATAAAAATAAAAAATGCAAAGGGGCAAGAAGAGACATTTAAAATGAAGGCAAAAATAACTGGAAAAAAACACAAAATAGAGGACCTGGAACAACCAGACTTTGAAATTCCTGACAAAGAAATAGTACAGGGGAAAGAATGTACACTGCCGATAAAACTCAAAAATGCTATCATGGGTACTGAGGTAGATATAAAGATAACAAATAACAGTGGTGCTACTGTTCACTCAAAATCAAACATTGCAATAAAGGGAAATGGGAATATCACTCTCAGTCAATTGTGAAAATTGAAATTTGTAAATGACGGAGATTATGAAGTTGAGATTACTTACAGAGATTCTCATACTGGAAAACAGGAAACAAATACGCAAACATTTGAAGTAAAAAAAGCACCAGATCCTGTAGCACTTGCACTACCAGAATGAATCCCTGATACTATAGATGTCACCAGTGAACCATTTAACATAAGTGGTAAAGTACGAGATAAATCTCATGGTGTTGAACTCTTAAACGAGGCAGGAGGATCACTCAGTCCAGCAATAAAACCAGTAGTAAAAGATGATGGGACATTCTCAATTCAATTACCAAAATTTACAGCAGGAGATCATACAAAAAAATATAAAATCCGGGTATCTGATAAGTCTGGCAGAACACCCCCTATTATTCCAGTAGATATGGAAATTACTATAAACAAGAAAATACCACCGAAAGCAAATATGTGGGTTATCGAAAATGAACATGATTTTGTCCACAAATGTGAACACGTAAAAGAACATCCAGCACACCCTGAACATTTCTATATCAATGGAAAATGACAATTCGATATAGAGTACAAAAAGAAGGGTATATACGGTTTGAGAAAAGACGTCTACACTGCAAAAAATATACCAAACTCTTCTGGAACAGGCGGAAGCACAAAAAACATAGAAGCACACTCCCCTGCAGAACTCTATGAGAAAGTACAGAAACACCTCAAATCAATCAATATATCAGAAAAAAATGAGTACAATGCTCGTTGGGGACTAGCACCAGAAACACCAGAAACACCAGAGCACGAAAAGCCAAAACCAGGTGATAATACAGGTCCAGATGGAAAAGATAAAGATGATGGAGAGAAAAAATGAAGACATACAGAGACACAATGAGGTCATCCAGGATGAAACAAATTTATAGGTGCCATAAAAACAATATGAAAAACAGTACTATGGCCAGCTACAGGTGCATTATCAGGTCTCGGATATGCCCTAGCATCAGGTGGTGCGGTCTTCTTGGGGCCAGCGATTATGGGTGGTGCTGCCCTGGGAGCTACGTGATGGGTACTCAAAAAGCTCTGGGATAAAAAAAATGGTAAACAATGAGGTGATAGCAGTAAGACTCATTCTTAAAATAATTCGAACGTACTATGCCGTTATATAGACAAGAATACATCCCTCCGATACAACCATTCTCTCCATGATGACAGAGGGGTGGGATAGATGTGTCTGAAGTTCGACCAGGACAGAAAGCACCGAGCATTCAGATAAAAGTAGAATACGATAAGAAAGATCCAAAAAAAACTACGATAATTCCTACCAGAGAATCTATCAGAGAGCTGGCTGAATGGTACAAAAAAAATGGTGTAGATTCAGATATGCGTGTGACTATAACAGGACCAGAAATAGGGGAAAAGGAGCTTCCTGGACTCTTTTCTCAGGTACAAAATTTCGATGAGTTAGAGTTTCAGAAATGGGCATTCACTGTTATGTGAGCATGAGTTATCGGAGAAAGACCAGAACCAGAACTCCCTATTTTGAGAAAAATATATGGAAATCTCTGAGTTATCGAACAGATGAGGAATGAAAAATATAAATTTGATGAAAAAAAATGACTAGTCAAAAATATCGACAGAATCAAGCTGGATACGCTCGCAAAAGAATTTATAGACAAAAACCTCGGTAACCCTATCGAGTTTGCAGCTGATATAGATGAGATAAACAAGCGTATTGCTGATTCAAAAGAATATGGCGATCTCTCCGAGGAAGCTATTGATTATCTCTTTGGCCTCTTACTCTACGCACACATTTTCAATCGAGGATCAACCATTTCTATCGAACATGAACAACCAGCAATTAAAACAGGCAATCCAGCGATGAATAAACAATGGGAGGAAGTGATGGGTAAGATACACTTTGGAGTGAAAACAGGTGTACCACTACTCAGATGAGATAACCGATCAAAAATCAGCGATTATATCGCAGCATATGTCTATCATCACAACGATAAAAGACTCACAAATTATTACAAAGATCTCACGATAAAAACGATCTGATCGAGTGGAAAAACCAGCCTCACGGAAGCCGATATAAACAATAGTAACCTGACATCTCTCGAGAAATCATTCCTGATTCAGTGGCAAGGCAAAGAATCAAAACTGGCAGATATCGAAATACGTCAAGAAAAATATGTAGAGCGAGCCCGAGAAAATCTCAGAGGTAATTCTCCTGAAACTATCACGAGAGATTTTCAGCGCGATGCATATGGTACTATGGCAAAGCTCAGCCCAGCGTTTGGAATAGCTATAGCAGTTGGTTTACTTTGGGCAGCCTTTAGAATGGTTGGTGGTCCGACGAGTAAACTCGCAAAATTCACGTGATATATAGCTGCCATCTTTGGTGTGTGAGCTCTTATAGGAAATGCAGGTGCAGCACAAGCATTTGTGATGAAATCAATGACTGACAATGGTAATATGTCGACGCAAGCACCTCGAAAAAAAGAAAATACAGGTGATGTAGTCACAGATGCTTGGTGAGATATATCTCGTGATGTTGATAAAAAATGGGATAGGTTTAGTGCCGCGTTCACCACATCAAATGATTGGAGAAAACTCATACTCGACGAACGTGTAGGTCCAAAACTCGTAAATAAATACCCTACAGGAGCTATTCTCGCAGTACTCAATCCAGAACCAACAAATGATTACAATAAAAAATGGAAAGGAACACCAACTCAAGTAAGAGAAATCACAGAAATACTGGATAAACTCAATCAGACAGAAAAAGAAACCCTGAATACCATGCTCCAGCATACTTGGGATAAATATAGGGATGCACAGTGAAGTAGTCCCACTTATGACCAACTCCGGACAGGTACCATCAAGGATATGATAGATGCGATCGACATCCAGTATTGATGGTTTTCAAAGGCCTGGAGACCAGCATATTGGGTTAATGAGGAAGAAAAAGCAACGGCCCTAGCAGAATTTACGAAACATCCAAAATGATGGAAAGATACGAAAATCGGCGACCTCATGGTAACATGGTTCGCGGGAAGCAAGGGGGGTATCCCTACAGCCTGGAAAGTAAATCCAGCGACCCTAAGGCTGATTACTACTATAGATCCCGCCAAACTCGAAAGTATGAAAAAAGTAATAACGACACTATGGGAAAAGAATGGACCTAAGGACCCCAATAAAACTCTTGGGGAATTAGTAGCAGAATAAACATATATTTTATACATAAAATCTTTGCAATCCCTCTCAAGATATGGTATTTTGAGAGGGATATTTTAATACATACACATATGGTATCAGCTATTCTCGAAACACCAGGAAAAATAAGATTTGATTCACTCAGAGATCTTCGTAAAGAGCTCACAAAACAGTCAAAAAATCAAGAACGACTTCGAGAGTTCCAAGGTACTATCGATGAAGCACTCAAAGATGGTGATAAAAAGTGAATCCTGGAATTCACAGAGAATGAATGGAAAAACATGATTACAGATGAAAATCTCCCTCCACTCGAGCCAGTGAAGAAAAAGCTCAAAGACAAGATAGAAACTATTCAACCAATAGAATGACAAACATCATTCACAAGTGGAATTAAAGACATGAAGCAAAAAGTAGAATGACTAGCCGACAGTGCAAAAGAGAAAATAGAAGAAATGAAATCAAAAGTCGAAGATCTCAAAAAATATACAAAACCTGCTCTCTGGTTTATGGGAATATGACTTGGATTAGAGATTTGGGGATATAAAATCGCAAATTGGTTGAGTGGACTCTTTGGTAAAAAATGAAAATACGATGACCAGATCAAGGTAGCAGAAATGGAGAAAGAATTTCTCCGAGATCCAGGAGCAGCACTCACGAAATACGGGGAAGAGGCGAAAAAGATGGTCGAAGGGAAATGACAGAAAAAAATAGAAGAAAGGGGGGAATGAGATGAGGAGGAAGGGTTACTAGAAAAAGTATGACCAATAGCAGCACTGGGCTGAGCTGGATTGGGAATATTTACATTACTCAAAAACAAACTTCCTGCGAGCATATCAAGCAAATTTCCAGATGGAATTGACCAGAAAACATTTCTCGGAAAAATCTCTCAAAATCGCGCACTCAAACTCTTTGGTGTGAGTGGTATAGCACTCTTTGGTATAGGTAAGCTCCATGAATACATAGAATCAAATAGCGCTACACTTGGAGAGATACCGACTGACGAAGAAGGGAAAAAAACATGGTGGAAAACAGCGATAGAAAAAGCAGGAATAGGAACTAAAGAAGGAGCAGAAGAAGTGTGGGCGATTCTGAATGGCGAGAAACTCGATGAATATCTCACAGAAAAAGAAGACCCCGAAGAAATGGAAAAAAAATGACTCGTGAGGCTAGAGGAACATAAAACTATTCAGGCGGCAAAAAAACAAATTCTCCTCCTAGAAAAAAGATGTGAAAAAATCTATACCGAACACAGTGATGCATTTAATTCAGCAGGATCGCTTGGTCTTATACTCAAGCCTGGAATGTTTGTTTGAGCCGCTTCCAAATGAATAGCGCTCATGCTGACTATTTTGAAATACGCATCGCCCGGACTTATCATTCCCGCAGGTCTCGTGGTAGGACTCACAGGTAATGGTATTGAAGCACTGAAGCATGTACAAGTTCCAGCAGATCTCGGACCAGAAGATATCAAAGATTTACTCAATATACCCGAAATAACAGAATTTTTAGAATCACACGCTCCTGATTTCTCTGAAGTGATAGACTATGACAAGATCGCCAAAGAGATATCCACTCTCGAGGAAAAAATAAAAGAATTCAATACCAAAGATTTCCTAAGAGAAATAGCTGGAACAGCTGCAGAAAAACTCATACAATCAGAACAAGAGAAGATAAATGATACAAATGATCGCGGCATAGTCACCCTCATCAAGACTCTTGAAATACAAGAGATAAAAACAGAAAAGAAAATGTATAGTGAACTTCTCGGAACAAAAGAATCTCCTGGAATATTGAGAAGACTCCACACAAAACTCTCAAATGAAGAAGCTCTCACAGAAAGCGATATACGCCTCATGATGGAAGCAGCCGAAGGGACAAATCTCTCTATATTTCCCCGTGATGAATCAAAATCTGGCAGCACTATACAATATGAATTTAGTGATGAAATAGGTTTTCCTATAAACCTCTGTATCAATCCAACCATAGAATATGCAGAACAATTTGAAACCGCACATGATTTTGTCGTCAATGAATATGACCTCAATGCTGCGAATGTTCTCTGAAAATTCTGATCGGAATTGAGGGGGACACTCAGTGAACTCACAGAAAGCATCAAAACAAATAATGAAAATTCAGGAACACTTCTGGAGGCAGGATTTAAAAATGGTTTATCAATAGTTACATTTGGTCTTGAAACGTTTTTCGTCGATTATCTCGGAAATAAATATTTCCTCGGACCTTGGAATCTCGTACAGTCTGCCTTTCTGAAGATGGATAATCCAGAAGACAAGCTCGAAATGCAGGAAGGACTTGTAGAGTACGGACAAGGTCTTGCTCCAGTTTTTGTTATAACAGCAACAAAGAATCTAGTAGCAGGCCATGGATTCTTCGGATTCAAAAACAGAGGATTGATAAATGGTATTTTTAAGAATTCAATTGTTCAGAGTATAACATATCCAATAGAGATAATTGGAAAAGGTACACAATGAGCAAAAATTGCTACAAAATATATATTTAACAGAGTCTTTGCTGGAAATTATAAGGATATTTTTTCTGACCCAAAGAATGAAATCAAAGCCTATTATTATTCAATAGCACATAGATTAAAATCTCTTAAAAGTACGATACCCGTAGAAACTCTGCGTGAGATTGGCTGAAAACACGCGAATTTATCTAAACTTGAAGAGGCTAGAAAATTACTTTATCAAGCAAAACAATCATATATAAGAAGTGGCGATATATGAGAAGCAATTAAAATCTTAGAAGATTGACCAGGAAAATTTGAACACCTGACTGTAGGGGGCACTCTCAGTAATAATCAAATCAAAACATTATTAGATAGAGTCGAGAAGGAAATAGAAGAACAAAAGAAAACTATTTCATACCTCGAGAATGGTGTACGACAACACTTCCCACAAGAATTGACCAATAGGACAGCAAATATAGACAGCCTGAAATGATTTGATATTACAACAGAACAAGGAAAAAAAGATGCAGAAAAGATGTTACTTGATTCTCAAGCTGAAATAGAAAATATGGAAAAGGAGAGATTACGCATAGAGAAAGAACATACTGATGCTAAAAAAGCATTTGATGCCAATCCAAATAATACAAATCTCAAACAAGATTTTGATACAAAACAAAAGGCACATCTTGATATGATAAATACTTACCATGAAAAGCATCGACATCTATCTGAAATCCGTGAAGCTATGGGAGAGCTTCTCCACGGAAGAAAGCCGAAAATTCACCTCACAGAAGCACATGCAAAATCAGTCAAATGACTCCGATGAAGTGCAAAAATACTCGGAATACTCGCGCTCACTGTCGGGGCAGGATTTGGAATTGAAAAAATAGCAGAGTATATTCATGGCGATTCACATGAAAATAAATCATCAGCAGAATGAAGTGAGGAAAACGATGATAAATATTATGGTTTTAAAAAAAAAACAGATAAATGAGTAGATGTAGAAAAAGACAAAGAAAAAAATGAATATACCTGCGATACACCTGAAGAATTCAATAAACGTATTGAAGAAATAGAGACTCAATATATCGAATCTACCAATAAATTTCTTGATACTGAATGGGTATCAAATATCTCAAGTGATGAACGAGAAAGAAGAATACAAGAGGCGGCAGATGGACATATGATACGAGTTGGAGTTATAAAATCTCTCATCGGTGCAAATAAAAAAATGATGGAATGATTTTGGAATAAAACTTTTACTGATGAGGAAAATGGAGAAGAGATAATACCGAGCGATATACGAGAACAAGGTGTAAAAGCTTTTATGTTTATTCATCGAAAAAATGGAAAACTGACGCTTGATTACATGAATCATCAGGACATGAAGAATGTCCTGTATATTCTCTATGATCAAAATCACAAAAACTGGCTAGAAAAAAATATGTGAAGTGGAGTCACAAATGCAGGAGATTTAACACTCAGAATCGCACCTTTTACTGGTTCATACATGGACGGACAAGATGCATGGACGAGCTTCTCTCGTGGAAATCATTGGGATGGACTCTGGAGTACTGCATGGTGTCTAGGTGGTTTCGTACTTGATATAGGTGGGGTAGTTTCCGCTTGAGGATCGACAGCAGCATGAATATGACTCAGGACAGCAAAAGCTGGAGCAAAGGCGGCACTCCATAATGGTATACAGATGGGTGTACAATTTGGGCAAGCCCTTGCAAGAGTTCCCCGCTCTGAATCAGTCAGCATAGATAGTCTGTAGTAATTTTCGATGAAAAAACCCCACTAATTGGTGGGGATTTTTTTTGAGAACTTCTATATTATCAGCTGCGCGGGAAAAACTCGCAGAAAATGAGAGTAGCAGAAGTGCAAGAGTAAAAAATTTGTGCATAAGACGAAAAATTATACTATAACAAAAGTGTACATGACTTCTCTAAACTTGCGAAATGCCCCTCAAATTCAATCATATATGATTCACAGCATTAAGCGTATTTCTGCTCTCTAGTTGTACTCTTCCCAGCTACTTCTCATGGTGAAAAGAGGTTCCGATATCTATTGACACTCCTCCGAGTATTTCAGAAGGGACTGACACTATATCTATACCGGCAGATCCGGTGATAGAATCAGGCACAAGTGCAGAAAACAATCTCGACGACGCTCTCAAAGACAGTGAAAAACAAGAACGAGCAAGCATACTCACAAAAAGAGCCGTATACCTCGCAAATAATAATGAATATAGTGAAGCAGCCCAGCTCTACGAGCGTGTATTGAGGCTCAAAAAAACTGATGAAATAGAGAGAAAACTTGCTCATATATCATTCCGAGCAAAAAACTTCCAGAGAAGCTCCGACCTCTATAAAAAATTCTCAGAAAGTCTCTATCAATCTGAGAAAGAAGAATTCCTTCATGCCCTCCGCTATACAGGTGATGACGATTTTACGAAAAGAATTGAAAGCATAGATATACCAGAAAATATCCGCGAAGCATTTAAGGTTTCCTGGAAATGTGAACACGAATTTATCTCATGCGAAGATGCTATTAGATGATACAAGTACAGCTATGGCGCCATTCTCGATCTCCAAAACGCGCTCAAAAACTATGAATCTCTCTGAAACAAAGACCCGAGCTACAAGGAGGCACTTCTCGTCTGAGCATTTTACAAAAACCAAGACTATACGACAGCGATGAGAATAGGAGAAAATATTCTCCGCCGCAAACCAGATTATCGTCCTATTCTCAAGATTGTAGGATTCTCAGCATTTATGGTAAAACAATATGAACGCGCTCAAGGCGTACTCAGTAAATACAAAAAACTAGAACCGAAAGACGCTGAAGCTGATTTTATGCTCTGACTGATACAATTTGAAAAGCAGGATTATGAAACATCAAATATATACTTCAATAAGGCTGTTCTCGGTGGATATAAACCAAAAACAGTGGTTGAGAGAAAACTCGCTTACAATTATTTTGTTCTCGATCTGCCAAAAAACATGTTTCAAGTACTTGGCTATCTCGTCATGGAACCAGATGCAACAGAGGCAGATATCACAAACGCTATCTATCTAGCCCTGGATCATGGAGAAACCAGAAACGCATGAGAATGGATACGAATAGGAAAAGAAAAATTTCCATCATCGGACAACATTCAGGCTCTCGAGGTTTGGTATCTGAGAATTACAGGGAAGACAAATGAAGCCCAGACTATCGTAGATGATATCCTCGCTCGTAGTGACAATCTCATAGCACTCGTACAGTGAGGAATTCTCGCTCAAGAATCTGGTTTTACAGAAAAAGCAAAGACTCTCTTGCAACGAGCAAAAATCATCGACGCTGGCGGAACATGGTCTGAAACCATTACCGAGCATCTCTCAAAAAATACTTAGTCCATCTGTATCACACCTTCTTTCTGACTTTCTTTATGTCTGAAAGTAGTTTTTCAGAGCTTCTTCTGTAAATGATCAGAAACGATTTTCTGAGCATCCTGAAATGAAATTTTTGAGCTCTTTATTAGAGAACGAAGTTCTTTATAAGTAAATCCACCTTTATTATTTCGTAGCGTGTCCCAATCGACATCTTTGATGAGAAGCGTTTGGAGACTTTTCTCAAAGCATTCCTCAGAGCAAAAACCCATATGTTTTTGGTGTTCATCCTTATCGACGATGAGGCGCGCATTGCATTCAGTATTTCGACAATTTTCACAGTTATCAGTTTTTTTATCAGAATGAAGACATATTCCGATAGTCGTATGCGTCAATTCATCTCCGACAAAAGTACTCACACGGTCATCAAAGGTGTAGAGATTTCCGAGCCAATTACCATCATTGAACGTATTGACGTATTTCACTACTCCCCCTTCAACTGCATACACATCTTGAATGCCAGCTTTATTGGCGAGAACAGCAGCCTTTTCACAACGTATACCTCCAGTACAATACCAGATAATTTTTTTTCATTGTGCTTTTTCTTTATACCGCTCGAGTATATCGGGTACTTCTCGGAAATTCACCGTGCCTGCTGGAATCGCTCATTTGAAATGTCCGAGCTGATACTCGTAATCATTTCGCATATCGAGAATGAGATAGTTTTCATCCTGTTCATCCACGATACGTTTGAATTCTTCCGGACTTAATTCTCTACGATATTTTTGGACATCTCACGCTGTCACTTTTTCTCCCATAACAACTATCTCATGGCGCACTTTGACAGTCAGTTTTGGAAATTGATGTTCCCGAACAAGAGTAGCCTTGGTATCTATATCCGCTATATTTTTGAAATACTGAGTTGAATCGAGATAGAGACGATATGCCAGACATTGTCCGAGATTGCCACTCACTGTAGAGCTAATTCCCTCCGTTCCGATGTATATACGTCATTTTAATCCTAAGTCCGAACAAAATTGGAGATGATCTGCACAGACACTCTCTACTTCACTTTCTGGGATATCGACGAAATGGTAAAACGTCAGCAGTTCAAACTGCACTGGAGCTGGTTTCATAGTGTAGTATGGAGAAATACAATATTTCCTAACGTATACTTCGTAGCTTTGTTGGCAAAGCAAAGAATGTATAGTATCAAAAATAAAGGCACGCTCTGTTATTGAGTGTACCGTTAGTATAAATATTTTATATCAGTTGCAAGTATCGAGAAAATAGACTAATTTTTCTCAAAATAAACACGAAGTGCAGGTTCGAGCTCTTTCTTGCGACTCAATCGTCCTCCGAGATCTGCCATACTATTCTCAGTATCAGCGCCAAATGAGGCCTTGAGTGCCTCTTTTTCTAAATCGCTCACGACAAAAGTGATATTCTTTTCGGCAAAAATATCAACAACAGAGAAAAATATAGCATGCAGTCATGTTTCTTCTTTGAGAACCCTCATATCAGTAATAATGTCATTTTTTCGGCTCAGAGCAAAATCAGGACTCGTTGTTTCCATGACTCCGTATCAGTATTTTTTATTCTCTCCAAAAGTAAATACCTTATAATCAAGTTCGAGTATTTTTCTCACAGATATATCACCCAGATCAGATTTTGCATCAAACATAGCTTTTGCAAAAGCTTGAATATCTGAGATTCAGAGATCTTCTGCGAGATATTCAGCAATCTCACGATCCTCATTTGTCGTTGTAGGAGAACGAAATGCGAGACTATCAGAGAGTATTCCAGCGAGGATCATCTTGGCGACATGGTCAGGAATCTCGAGATCCTGCTCTGCAAACATGAGAAATAATATAGAACACGTAGAGCACACAGCATCAAATCTGAGCTGGATTGGTTCACTCGTAGCGAGTGATTCTACTGAGTGATGATCGATGATACATTTTACTTTGAGATTTTCCAATCAGTCTATAGACTGATTCTTTGCGTTATGGTCAACGAGAACCACTTCTGAACCAGCAGGGAGTGTGGAGACCATCTTCGGAGCCTCGATGCCAATAGATGAGAGGACGTATTCTGTTTCTTTATTGAGTTCTCAGAGTCTGTAGGCTTCTGCATCTTCCCCCATTGCGAGGAAATATTCTTTTGCGATGAGAGCAGAGAGGATGGCATCAGTATCAGGATTTTTGTGTCAGACAATATGGTACATATATGGAAGAGTAGGAGGAAATAATAATCGCGATTAGAGTAGGGAAAAGTAGTTTTTTTGCAATGGTAAAATATTTTTCTTTATATTTTTCTTGCAATTTATTGATTTTTTATAGAATCATGTTCTGAATATATATTTTATGCGATTCCAAAAAATACATTATCATCTACGCTATAGTACAGAAGAAATACTGACTGATGCACGAAAACACATCAGTGTACAATATCTCCATAGTATTGCCCATGCAGCATGAAAAACTGCATCAAAAGGCTGAACAGGATGTCAAATAGTAGACCCTACTGACTACAGTACATATTTTTACGAACCAAAAAAATTTCTCATGCTGGAGAAGAGAACAATTCGATCAATTGATCAGAGATCAGCCCATCAAAATGCCATCATAGCATTTAAAAAATGGGAAGAAGAAGTGCGAGATTTCCTATCAAATCCCGAAAGAAACTATGAAAAAAGCTGAGAGACCCGACAGATAGCAATAGGACATCCTACTTCTCCTGACCAGGTTCGAGAAGTTCTGAAGAGTTCTTCACAATTGCAAAAGAACTCACTCGGATGAGCACGTCGGAATGGTGTGACTCGTTCTCGCCAGAAACAGGGCTCAAAATAGATGATTGAAGAGAGCTAGAACCCACTTGAGCGAGTTGTTCAGTAGTTAATTGGATAAATGTATAATTTTGTTTGAGATAGTATCCACCTCCAACGAAAGAGAGAAGACCAAGTGTGAGGAAAAATTTTTTCATAAAAAGATTAACAATATAAACGTCTATTTAACGGGATTAAGTATAGACGAAGAAAATCATATTGCAAGAGAAGAAACGAGCAAAGATGCTAAAATCTCTTCCAGAAAATACCATATTGTCTATAATGCCAACCATATGCAATTCCGTTCAAAATCATCATTTCAGACTCTCAAAACTGTACCATCTGGTTCTGAGAATCGAGCAACAGGGCTCCTCACTCAAGCAGGATATATACGCCAAGAAATGGCCGGAGTCTACAATTATCTCCCTCTCGGACTCAAAGTGCTGAGAAAAATAGAGACAATCATACGGGAAGAAATGGACTGAATTGGTGGTCAAGAAGTATGGCTCTCTGGACTCTCTGCACGAGAATCATGGGAAAAAACAGGACGCTGGAATACGATTGATGTACTCTTCAAGGTACCAGCAGCCAATAATCGTGAATATGCACTCAATCCAACTCACGAAGAGATCATAACTCCTCTCATGCAGGAGTTTACCCGGAGCTACAAACAACTACCTGCGTGTGTGTATCAATTTCAGACGAAGTTTCGCAATGAAAAACGAGCTAAATCAGGACTGATGCGTGGAAGAGAATTTTTCATGAAAGATGCCTATTCATTTCACACAACTCAAGAAAATCTCGATGAATACTATGATCACGTCAAAGCAGCCTATTTTCGTATATTTCATCGTCTCGGAATAGGTAAAAAAACTCATTATGTCTATGCGAGTGGTTGAGCTTTTTCGAAATATTCACACGAATTCCAGCTCGAAATAGAGGTGGGCGAAGACGTAGTATTCAGAGATACTGAAACATGAATATGCTATAATAAAGAAATCGTAATCTCTCGAGTTTCACCTTTTATCTACTCGGATACACCAGTAGCTCTCGAAAAACACACTAAAAAAGGCGTCATAGGAGTGAATGATCTGTGTACTTTTCTCGGTATCAAGCCCCAACAAACCACGAAAACTCTCCTCCTCATGAATGGGGAAAAAATGATTGCTGCAGTACTCCGAGGAGATTATGATTTGAACGTGATAAAACTCCAGGATGTCAGCTGAAATGCCAATGTCCGCATGGCAACACCAGCCGAGATACTCCAATTCACCTGAGCAGAAGTCGGTTACGCAGGACTCTATAATCTACCGAAAACAATAGAAATTTTCTGCGATGATGGGCTAGAGCCAATGACAAATTTTGAATCAGGTGGGAATGAAACAGGTCTTCATATAAAAAATATTAATTGGTGACGTGATATCGAAAAACCAAAACAATTTTACGATATCAAAGAGTGACAAACAGGTGATCTCACTCAAACAGGCTGTCTTTATCAGACCTTCAAGGCTTCAGAAATATGAAATATTTTTATGCTCAGTACCAAATTTTCAAAACCATTTGACCTCGCGGTCAATACTGAAGATGGTAAAACTGTAACGCCTGTGATGGGGTGTTATGGTATCGGTGTCTCTCGCCTCATGGGTGTCATCGCAGAGATGTATGCTGGGGATAAATGACTCGTTTGGCCACTCAATATCGCTCCGTATTCTCACATAATTGTTGTTCATGGCGACCACCTCGATACAGCCACAGAACTCGCAAAGAAACTCGAACAAGATGGAGCAGAAGTACTCATAGATGATCGTGACGTAGGTTTTGGTATGAAAATGGGTGATACTGAACTCCTCTGAATACCAAATATCATACTTCTCACCGATAAAACACTCGAAAAAGGTGGGTATGAATTACGAAAAAATAACGAAGAAGGAAAAATAATGAGTATGTCATAAATCTCAGTCAGGAAATAATTCACCATTTTTCCACTATTACTCCTAGTCTAGAACTATAAATCAGATACAATCTCCCACGTATGTTTCCTGTATGACTCAAATCAGAAGAAAAACTCACCATGACTATCAATTTCATGATGATTATTTTGGTGATTGTGAGTATCACTCTCACTATCATAGAGTCAGTCGATAGTGTCATGACTCCAGAGCTCCGCAGCCTCTTCCTCTCTATACATATAGCTATTCTCGCAGCATTTCTCGCAGAATTTCTCTACCGTTTCTGGGCTGCATCTCAGACATATTCGAGCGACTCTCCTATCAAGAAAACACTCAAATTTCTCATCCATCCCTTGACTATCATAGATATCATTGTCATAGCACCACTGTTTGCCATGATATGGACACATGATCTCAATAACGCTGATACTGTGATACTCCGAGTACTACGTTTCACGACAGTACTCAATATGTTTCATTTTTATCGGTCTTCTCGAGTATTAAAGCTCCTCCGTGATATGTGACGAGAAATATGGTTTGAGATGATGGTAATACTCATACTCTCCCTGCAGAGCATACTCATATCAGGAGTTATATTTTATGCTATCGAAAACGGTAAAAATCCACAAGTACAAAATATTTTTGATGGCATCTGGTGGTCAGTTATCACACTGACAACTATAGGATATGGGGATATCTACCCTATGACTTTTGGAGGTAGGACTCTCGCTATTGTCCTAGCACTTATAGGAATCGGTCTCGTGGCACTCCCAACGGGTATCCTCACTTCGGGATTTATACGAGCACTTAGAAGTGAAAAAAAGATTATGCATCTCGCAGAAGAATTCGAAGAAGAAGAAAAAGAACAAGATGATCTGGTAAAAAAAGTAAAAGCGATAGAGACAGTTATGAAAAAAGCTGAAAAACCATCAGTTGCCTCTTCAAAAATGTTCACAAAAAAAACAAAAAAATAATCATGAAAAAAATCAAAATATTTATCACTTCACTTTTCTTTTTTAGTTTCACGTTTGCAGATTTTTCCGATATAGAATATTCATGGTACAAAGATGCGATTCTCAGTCTCCAGAGTCAATGACTCGCTAATGGCTATGGAGATGGACGATACGGGACAGAGAATAATATCACTCGTGCAGAGATACTCACGATACTCTTACGTGCGAGCAATATCACGATTCCCGATGCTCCGACAGAGAAATGCTTCCCTGATGTAGAGCAAACCATGTGGTATCATCGCTATATCTGTGCAGCTCACAATCTGGGCATAGCGAATGGTTTTGAAAGTGGAAAATTCGGACCAAATGAACCTGTCACAACACTCGAAGCTCTCGCTTTTGGAAATAAAGCAATGAGTCTCGGAGTAGCTACAAATGGACAAGTATGGTACGAATTTCTACAAAAATTTTCAAATGATAATAACATTATGCCTACACATGGATATACGCTCTCGACACGGATAACTCGTGGAAAATCAGCGGAACTCATCACTCGTCTCCAGAAATTCAAGTCGACAAATATTTCTCTCTCTTACGGAAGTACAGGTTGCCAAACGGGCTGAACCCTCTCGGGTGAAAATACGATAACCATTGCAGGAGTGGATCGAAAATACAATCTCTTTATTCCGAGTAATTATTCGAGCTCAAGAGAATATTCCCTCGCCATAGCCACACATGGGAGGACGAATAGCAAAGATCAAGTACAGGCATACATGGGGCTTCAGAAACAAAATGAATTTATCATAGCCTACCCTGCAGCACTTTCTGCGAGTAATGGAAAAATCTTTTCCTGGAGTGAAAAAGAAAATATGATATTCGTCGATGCCGTACTCGAACAAGTATCCGAGAATTATTGTGTGAATCGTAATCAAGTCTATGCTATAGGGCACTCTCTCGGTGGATGGATGGCTCAGCGTATTGCTTGTCTACGAGGAGAATTCTTTAGTGGACTAGCAGTCGTCGGTTCATGACCTTATACAGGTACATGCTCAGGACCTGTCCCCTCTCTCTTTTTTCAAAATGTCGATGATCATCTCTCTTCCTATGCTTCTGGCATAAATGCTAGAAACACTCGACTCAAAGTAGATGAATGTTCTGAATCTACAGAAAGTATCCAAATCGGCCCTATCACATGCCTCAAATACAATTCTTGCTCAACTGATAACGAAGTCGTCTGGTGCGAAGGATACACAGGATACGGTGGTGACCCACATAGCTGGCCAATAGGAGAAAGAGGCTCACGAGGATATACTGAAACAGGCGGAACATGGATACTGAATTATTTTAAGAGTTTATAGAAACTGAATAATAACTCATCTTGGAATTCATTAAAACAATAAAAAATCTCCAAATTTGGAGATTTTTTAAAGTTAAAAGAATTGGTTATCGACTATGAGTGAGTTCACATTCGAAGTGCTAACGAAGAATTGTGGACAAATCAAATGGTGGCGGGGGATGGGATCGAACCATCGACCTTCAGATTATGAGCCTGACGAGCTACCACTGCTCTACCCCGCGACATGTACCTACACTGTATGAAAAATCTGACAAAGTCAATTTCTAAGAAAAAATTCCTCTTTGTTTTCTGTTACCATTTTTTGCTTTGCAAAAAATGGTGCCAATGGGTGGAGTCGAACCGCCGACCACAGGGTTATGAGTCCTGTGCTCTACCGCTGAGCTACATTGGCATGCTGTGAATACTATCGTTTTTCAGGAAAAGGCAAGAAAATATTTTGATACTAATCCTATAAATTCCCATTGATTAACATGCCAAGGAAAAAAAGAAGACCAAAAACAATTCAGATAACAGTAATTATCAGATATACAAATATCATTCCCATAAAGTGATAACCCATAGATGCAAAGGATCGTTTAATAAAACTATCAGAAATAATCCATCCTTTGTAGCTATATGTATCAATTTTTCTTTCAGAAAAGACTACTCCTCTCAAAACAGAGGGAGACAAAGAAACCTTTTTTGCATGGCTCTTTTTTGTAGAAGTATTTATTTTTATCATACGAGAAATATTAGGCAAACATTTTCGGAAGTCAAAAAAATCCATCATCTCTTCTCTTTTATCTTTTCTTTTTTATCTATACTACAGCTATGCTCAATCCAGATTACATCCCGCCAAAAACTCGCATAGCCGAAACAGAGACAAAAAAGAGAATACGTATCATCGAGGACATACTTCCCGAGCTCGAAAAATATAGTAGCGCTATTCTCCTCACTGGATCGATGGCATATGGTCAGGATTTTAGCGTCACACCAATATCAGATATAGATATTCAGCTACTGACAACTCCAGAAAAGATAGCAAAAATCTGATCCTGTAAATTTTTCCAAAAATATAATACAGAAAAGATAATTCAGGGTTTTTCAGAAGGAATTTTTGGGCAATGGAATATCAGTTTTATCGTCAGAAATATAACTGTCGAGTGTCATTTTTGGGACGAAAAAACATATAAAGAAATCCTCCGATACGAGAAAGAATCCGTCGTCAGACTTCGTTCTCAAACAAAGAAAATATCGACTGATTATGCTCATAGTTTTGATGGAGAAGAAGACATAGCTGAATATCCTGACTACAAAAGCGGACAATTCAATGTCGGAATATTCCCGGCATACAGGTTAAAAAAAGGAAAGATATTTCTCTGTCGTCCTATCGCAAACATTCTCGGAAATTCCATAAAACTTTTTGATGAATGTGATATCAAGTGAGCTATTCGCGAGTGTAAAAATATAACCAAACAAAAGCTCGCTGATATGCCGCGAGAAGAATGAAAAACCTACTCGATTTTTAATACACTCCCCGGGAAAAATAAAGTCTCAGATGAAGTAAAATGAATGGTTGAAGATGTAACCATTGATTAGAAATGTCCTCTTCTACTTTTGCCATAATCGGAATGATTCTCTATGTGATTTTCGCATGGCCATATATCCGAAGTCTCTGGAAAAAGGATGTCGTATTTCATCCATATACTTGGCTTTTGTGGGTACTTCTCGGAAGTATCAATGCGTATGCACTCTGGACACAAGGAAACATGTGGTCATTTATAGCACAGGTGCTCTCAATTATATTTTGGTGTGTATTTTGTATCTATGGTTTTATCTCGAGCAAAAAGCTTTCACTCAATTGGATAGATAGCCTCTGCCTCTGAAGTGGTCTCATCGCTATAATTATCCTTATTGTTTTTTGACTCAGAGAAGCCATAATAGCCATAATAATAGTCGATATCCTAGCTATAATACCAACATGGAAAAAAATATATCTCAATCCAGAGAGCGATAAAATAATTCCCTGGTTTGGAAGTATATTTACTTTAGTCTTCTATCTTCTTTCCATAAATTATTGGACATTTGAAAGTACAACTTTTTGGATATATCTCATAATCATCAACACAAGTACCGGCCTATATCTTCTGTACAGAAAATGGAGAAATACTCTCGACAAAAACGCGAAAGAAATACAATCATAAATATTCCGCCTTAATTTTTTTCTCTATTATTTCTTAATTTTACCATTATGTACCAACCTTCTACAACCATCCTCAATCGTTATGCAGATATCCTCATAGATTTCGCCCTCGGTGGCGGAAGTGGCATCAAGGCAGGTGAGGTAGTTCTT
>Ga0209284_10002551_pt1 | contig 24543 bp, 20 predicted proteins | sample FRY03_FD_187211 | JGI IMG/M metagenome (GOLD analysis project Ga0209284, IMG submission 187211) | Freshwater microbial communities from Lake Fryxell liftoff mats and glacier meltwater in Antarctica - FRY-03 (SPAdes) (version 2) | ecosystem: Environmental > Aquatic > Freshwater > Ice > Glacier...
ACGTAGTATTGACAATGGTTTGCAGACACGGAGGAAAGAAGGCCAGTTTTAACAGCACCTGCAATAAATTGGCGGTTCAGTGCTTAGTTGAAGCTTTGTACTTCGTATCAAGTTCAGTGCTGGCAGAAAGTTTAGTGCTTCGTAATCGCCAACTTCTTGTAGCTGCAAAACGCTACAGGCAAGCGTAAAAGACGACATCAACAATTAAACTAAAAAACATGTATCTATTCTTTGACACCGAAACAACTGGACTACCAAAAAATTGGAAAGCTCCAGTAACAGACTTAAATAATTGGCCACGACTGGTTCAATTAGCCTATTTGTATTACGACAAAAGCGGGAATAAAATTTCTGGTGGCGACCATATTATAAAGCCAGAAGGATTTACCATTCCGGCTGAGGCATCGAGAATTCACGGAATTTCCAACGACAAAGCAAATCAAGAAGGAAAACTACTCTTGACTGTTTTACAAGACTTCTTATCTTTAATTAACCAAGCTGAATATCTTGTTGCACACAATATGAGTTTTGACGAGAAAATTGTGGGAGCAGAATTTTTAAGAAACAATATGAAAGACAGCGTTGCAGCTAAGAGAAAAATTTGCACAATGCAAAGCACTACGAATTTCTGTGCACTTGACGGACCTTACGGCTATAAATGGCCCAAACTTTCTGAATTACATTATAAATTATTCAGAATAGGGTTTGAAGAAGCGCACAATGCGGCTGTTGACATCACTGCGACTGCAAAATGTTTTTGGGAATTAAAACGACTTGGGAAAATATAACAACTGTTTCGACAATGACAGTAAAACTCACAGCAGACAATGACGACAAAGCAACGAGGGACAGAACGCCAGCCTGTAACAGCACCTTAACGTCAGTTTTTTTGAAGAAAAAAAACCGAACGCCAAGCTACAAACCGTTACATGGCATTATAAACTTAAAAACAGAAACAATGAAAACAGTTACATTAATGATTTTTTCACTTTTAATAGTGAGTTTAACGTTTGCTCAAAGCAAAAAAGACATGGAACAGAATATTCTTCAACATGAAGAAAAAATAAAAAACCTTGAAAGTGAAATTATTAACATCAAAAACAATTTAACAAATACTACAACAACATTAGGATTGGTTTCAAAGAGTAATTTAGATTTAGAAAAACTTGTTAAAGAACAAAGTCTTCTTATTGAAAAACTCATCAAGCAAAACGACAGTTTACTTATAGTTTTTAAAGTGAACAAAGATGTTGATTACGTAACAACTCCGAAAAATGAAGAAGATTCAATCATTTTTCTCATTCAATCATATTATGCTTGTAAGAAATGGGAAGACAGGTTGGCATTTGTTCTGAAACCGGAAACTGTAAAATCAAGCATGAATGCATTTTACACTGATAACTATAAATCAAAGATAATAACAAAAGAGAAAATTTCCATACAAGGTTCGGATTATAAAAACAACGAGTCATTTAAAGTCGTAATTGATGGTTTTACTATTATTTATTGCAAGAAGACAAGCGACGGATTTAAAATTGATTGGGAAGCTTCAGTGGGATACAATCCAATCTCAATGAAAACGTTTAGGGCTAATTTGAGTACTCAACCAACTGAATTTCGTGTTTCAGCAACAATTGGAACCTATTACAATTATAATTATAGACATGCGAAAAATACACACTGGAACGTGAGTATTTCGGATAATGATGGTAATTCAATATCGGGTTGCTATATCAGTAAATCTTCGGCAGAAGGGAAGAGATTATATGAAATACTTAAAGACGGCAAGCATCATGCATTAATTCTTGAAATAAAAATTGATGCAACTGAGAGCGATGCTGGTAATATTGCCATTATTACTAAAGTTATCAAGGAAGGATGGTCGAAATAATAACGCCATGTAACATACGCTTAGCAAAAAAGACGAATTTTCAGAAACGACAAATGATTAACAAAAAAATAACGATCATTCATCGCAAACATTATTAATTCAAACAATCGGCTTCTTCGCCAAGCGTGAAACCGTTGTAGGTAATAGAAATGAAGGTAAAAAACTATATAATAATATCAGGAATTATCGCATGTTCTTCATGCTTTAGCTCTAGAACCGTTAAGACCCAACCTAAAACACAAGAATATGAATGGGGGTTTCGATGGTCACAGTGGGATTCAACTGGAAGTCTTCATTACCAAGGGGTTATTGCAAATCGAAATTGCTTTCCTGGTTTTGAGCAATATGAAAATAATTATAAAGAAATAGCAATAGAGATTTATGATAAGTGGGGTAAATTACAATATAGCTCTACAGCTGTTTCGGAAAATTGGATTTGTAATGATGATCCAAATACCAATTACAGAGAAGGAACCTATATCTATAGATTGATAACTGAAACTGAAACAAGCCCATCTAAAAAAGACACAATAACTGGACAAATAGTTATACTTAAGAAATAATAAACTACCTACAACGGCTAAATAAAACCCATTGAAAACGGTTTTTATTTAGCCGTTGTAAACCATTGAAATGAAAAAAGCACTCATCATATCATTGTTAATTATTTCAACAATAAAACTTGTTGGACAAAATATTGGTGCAATGGAAATAGATGATTCAGCAGTAAGACCTTGGATTCCAAAATTCGAGAATGAATATGCTGGAATATATCATTTTGGAGAAAGTGAATCGGAAGCCGAATTAAAAATTTTCTTTTCGGGCTCTCTGATAATTGGTCAGATTAAATCTGGATATTGGGAAGAAGGAACAGGTGTTTGGAAATGGAAGTATGAAAACTTATCCAATATTTTAATCCAAAAAAATGGACAATTCAAAAGCGACAAATATTATGGACAATTTGTTACTTATACAGACAGTATTTCAAATAATAAAGGATTAAGGATTGATAATCCTTGGAATACTTGGCTACCAAAAGGAGATTATGAAGTTGGAATCCGAAGAGATAAAAGCCCCTACAATGACTATTCAGGAAAATATCCTCAAGGCTCTTCCAGAATGTTAATTGAATCTGATATTGATTCTTTTTCAAAGGCAGATTTACAAATTATGAGAAATGAAATTTTCGCTCGATATGGATTTGTATTTAAGAAAGATGGAAAAATGGAACAGTATTTTAGCAAACAAAATTGGTATCAACCGCAACACGATGATGTAACGAGTTTTCTAACACAAGTAGAATTGGATAACATAGAATTGATAAAGAAAGTAGAATCAAAAAAATAAAAACGGTTTACAACATTCTGAATATTGCATACCCTGCGGGATACGCACCATACAGTTGCCGCTAACACAAATTACATGAAGACAGCGATAGCGACAATATTGACATTAATCTTGACAGTTTCCGTTTATGGAAATGACGGAGTTTATTTGACTCGTGGTGGAGAAATTTCTCCGACAAATGAGTGTAAAATTTCACTCGACAGAGAATTTTTTTCCTTTAGCGTTAAGGACAAAGTTTGCCTAGTTGATATTCTTTTCGAGTTTAACAACCCTGAAAATATTGAAAGGAAATTAACGATTGGTTTTCAAGCACCGACAGCAGTTGGTGACGTGTCAGGCAATATTTCCAATACAAACCAAATTGCCGACTTTATTATAATGGCAAATGGGCAAATACTTCCCTACAAACTTGAAGCAGCAGAATGTGAAGACTGCGAACAAAAAGAACCAAAAGACTTTCAATTCTTCCAATCTGAACAGGGAGTTTTTGTTTATCTGTTCGATCTGACATTTAAGCCTGGAATTAGCAAGATTAATCATAGATACTCCTTTCCTGCCAGTTCCAACGTAGCTTGTAACCAGTTTTACCATTACATTTTGACAACAAGTTCAAAATGGTCAGGTGGGACAATTAAAAATTTTGTAGTTAAAGGTGGATTTCATTCTTTCTTCTGCTAGTGTTACTCCATCACATCAATAATTCCTCCTGTCATTCCACAACTCGCTGCGCAAGCCCATATAAACACCCATATAATTTACTGCAGACCCTTGACGCGCAATCCAAGTAGCATCGATGGTTGCAAAAGCACGAATTCGGTATTTCTGAAACACCTGATAGCCTACTGTAGCCTGAATTTTGGTTAAATTGTATTTTGCACCGCCGCCAATGGTGTAGCCATATTGGATTCTGTCGTTGTTTTCATCGAAGGGCAAAAGAATATTGGAGATATTGATATCACCGCCCCAACTCGTGGAGTCTACGAAATTGGAACCTCGAAGTAAATAAACAAAATCGAGCGAATAATCCCAACGGTTTTTACGGTAAAGCACACGACTCGAATTCTCGATAAAATTGGCTCCATAAGGATGCGCTAGCGGAAAATTCATGTGCGTGAAAGACTGTCCGGGATTGTTATGTGCATATGTAAAAGGGCGCACCAAATTGAATTCAGACAGATAAGAAAGGATGCCTTCTTGCCAAACAGTTTGACCTTTGATGCCCAATTGATACCCAAATTTATTTCCCTTCCATCGGGTTCTGTCTCTCACTTCTTTAAGCAAAAACTCATCCAGCAGCACCTGCCCATAAAGCATTACTTGTGGTAATAAACGATAAGAAATATTAATGCCTAATTGGATTTTATCCGTTGAGCCCAAGCCAAATTCTGTTGGACGGTAAATGACCATTGGATTGAGATATTCGAATTCAAAACCACGTCGCTGACCATCAATTAAACCATCATAAATCACTGCTTCGAAAAAGCTAAGGTTAAAGTTTTTGAACAGATTCAAACTCAAATAATGCATCGTGCTGTGCTTGGGGCGGAAGTTGTTCTGTCCGGCATTTGGCGTATGCATATAGGTATGCAATAATACGTATTCGGCACGCCAAAATTTAATTCGAGCGGCTGCAAAAGGATAGGGCGCGCCATAATCATCCAACAACAAAGAACGGTCACCTTCACCAAAGCGGTTTTGATCAAGGCCCACTTGAAAATTGAAGTATTTATTGGGAGAGTAACTCAAACGGAAGCGCAAATCGTGGTAATGAGAAATGCCATTTAAGTCCCAACGCAGGAAACTGAAGGCTTTTACACCTCCACGGTAATTTTCCGCCAACTGATTAAAAACACCTCCGATATATGCCGCTCTTATGTGCATGCCACGCAAGGGAATATAATCCACTGCAATGCCAACGCCAGCGCGCATTGACAGACCTTCTCCTAAGCCAAAAACGGCATCGCTGATCGGCATAAAGGAATGGCGTTTAGGCAAATAACGCTTGTTTAAAGTTTTTCCGTAGTCTATTCTCCTTTTGTTGATCCGCGGATAAATTGAACTGTGAAATTCAAAATCATACTCATCCGACACGGTAACCGAATCACGCCAATAGTAGGACTCCCACGGCACATATTCCTGTCCCCAGACTAGAATTGGGAAAAGAACGAATAACAGCATGATTTTTATGCGCTTCATCAAAAATCGAAATATTGGTTAAACAGCGGTGTTCGAATACCTATATTAAAGAACAAGGTTTCGTTTAAATGAGAAGTGCTACGTGCTTGTCTGTATAGAGCAGAAGCAAAAATTTGAAGGTTATTTTTTCGGTTGAAACGATACAAGAAATCCACTTGACCAACAGCGATGATGGCATTTTCATTGGGTGTTGATGGATAGTATTGGACCACCAAAACAGGCGTTCCGTAAATTTTTGTTTGGGGATTATAAGAAGTGAAAATTAAATTCCCTGATATAGAAAGTCCAAAGCGTTTGTATTCATAATTCAATCTACCTAAAATTTCTTGTAAACCTGCGCCCATAGGGTGGCCTAAGAGCATGTTGTTGTGAGTATATGTGAGTCTTTTGTTGTTGTGTGAATAGAAAGTTTCGGGCACATGATTGAATTCTACAAGCGCGTGTAAATTTGAAATTTTGAAAGGTTCTGAGAAACGGGCCCCCAGTTGCAAAGCGGGCTGAATAATTTCAAAATCGTCGATAGCTATTTGCGTATAAATGTGCATCCAATTCCAAACACTCCAAACGCCTTGAAGGCCTAAAACCATATTTGACCGTTGGTTGCGCATACCTAAAATGAGCGGGTTAATTAAGGGAAACGGGTTGAAAAACAAGCGGTCGACCCGTTTTAATTCGTTGGCAGTGCCCCTGCTCCACGTGCCACCTTCAAAAAGACTGATTTGTATTTTTTGATTGGGTTGGAAAGTAAGGTAAGTAAGTGCAAATCCCTTTCTGTCAAAGAGACTTTCTGTGCCTGGATTGCTGATAGCCGAACGAATCATATTGAGGTGTTGGGCATAGACCACTTCTGTGGACCACATGGGCGACATACGCCAACTCACTCTGAGATGAGGAGCAACGCTGCTGTTATCAGAGAGAAATAAAGAACGATATCCAGCACCCACAAACAAGGGGGAATTGCCCACGGAGATGGTGAAATCTTTTAGTGGTTTTAGAATCATGCCACCGGTAACAAAAGCGTAGTCGAAAGCATCACCCTTAAAGGACTTCGTTCTGGAAGCACCGGAAACGAATCCATTCCTCCGCACAATATTACCCGCGCTATTGGGTCCATAATCTCCACGCAATTTAATTTGATCGGATTGATAATCAACAAAACGCGCTTGATTTTCAATGATTGTGCTATAGAAGCCAAAATAGTCGCCAATTCCTCCAGTTACGCGAACACCACGTGTATTTTGAAAGAAATTTTTGTTTTCAGTATCGTTCAAATCACGACCCAAACTTAAATTCAAAATGGGGTCGATAGTGATAAAATATTCGTTGTTTTGGTATTGAAAAAAATGCTCATCGAACACTTTTCTGCCAAACCAAGAGCTTCTTTGGCTGTTGGTGTCAATCTGCGAAGTGGTGTAATACTCATTTTCCAAAACAGGAAAAAAAGACGGAACGCGGTAAGGTCTTCGTGCCGCAACCACAAGGTCGCCCGGTGAGTGAAACACAAATGATCTATCCTTGAAATAGTGCTCCATAGGCAAATAGCGCAATTGTGCCGGGCTGTTGAAGGCGAAAAATACACAAAGCCAAATCAAGGTTAGCGCTTTTTTCATCATTCAACGCCTGTTTTAGCTAAAAACTGAGGGTTCACCAAATTCGTTTTGTTGTAGGTAAGGGCTTTTCCCGAAACAGCATTATCGACTGCACCGCCAACAGCAAGCAGAATGGCATGCCCTGCCGCAATATCCCATTCCATGGTAGGACCAAAGCGAGGGTAAAATTGGGCTTCATTTTTAGCCAAATCGAAAAATTTCAGTGCGCTACCACGTTTGTATAATTCTACGTTTTTATATGATTTCCGTAAATCATCACAAAACTTTTGCACTTCGCCATAACCGTATGTTTTTGACGAAACCACACGGCAGTATTCTGGGTCAAAACTTTTAATTTTTGGTGTTTCAATATTTTCATCTGTGTCATAATACCACTCAAAAAGTCCGATTTCCGGTCCGCCAAACATGACATATTTTTGCACAGGTGAAGCGATCAAACCAAAAATAGGTTGGTTGTTTCGAATCAAAGCGATATTCACAGAAAACTCATCACTTTTGCGAATGAATTCCATTGTTCCGTCGAGGGGGTCAACCAACCAACATTCTGTCCAAGAGCGGCGTGTTTGGTAATCAGAATTGTGAATTTCTTCGTCGATAATAGGAATATTTGTTTCCTCCAAAAATCCTCGAATCACTTTTGAAGAATGGATATCGGCAACAGTTACCGGACTGCCATCGCTTTTTTTCTCAGAATGAAATTCACCCAAATAATATTGCATAATTACCTTCCCTGCATCAATGGCTGCATGAATGGCTATTTGATAATTTATGTCAAATTCCTTAAGTTTCATTTTTGTCAAATATCGCAAAATAATCTTTCTAAATCCACTAGAAAAACGAAAAACTTAAGCCTACTTGTAAGGTATTCAATTCGCTATTTCCATTTCCTTCAAACCAAGGGGTAAAATAATAGGCGGCATAAAAACTCCATCGGTGATAACCCAAACGCATATGTGCGCCAGCTCTCCAAATCATGCTATTGGGATGGTTGTATTCTCTGAATTTTTCGGAGCCCACTTTCCATCTTTCATAACTATTCAAGCGAATGCCTATTGACCCGCCAAAAGTGAGGCGAAATGATTTTTTATTCAATCCTCTAAAACGCAATTCCAAGGGCAATTCAAGGTGTGATTGTACAAAGCGCTGCTTGCTTCTATTAAAATCCATGTTGTTGGTAGACATCAAGTTACTGCTCGGAACACTATCCCCAAATACGAACAAGCCATTGTGCTGAACCGCCGTTTTTCCGAAGCGCAATCCTGTTGCCACAGAAACTGTACTCTTCGAATTTAATGGTATATCGGTATAGAAATTCCAGTTGTAACCAATGGAGCGCCATCCTGTTTTCACATTTTGACGGTCACCCAACCAATCGTTGTAATGCACATCTAAAATGAGGCGATCGCGTCTGGCGCCATCCTCAAGTTTTCTGGCATGTGTGCCTTGGAAAGCAGATTCCACATTCGGTTTCACTTCGTCTACTATAATGAGCGTTTGTTGGCGCAAATTACCACAAGAAAAAAGCAAGAAGCCCGCTGAAATTGTGAAAATTAATCTTATTTGTTGTTTTGTTCCCATGTCCATGCGTCTTTCATTGCTTGTTGAATAGTTCTTTTTGATTTCCATTTGAGTGTATTCTCTGCCAAATCGGTGTTTGCATAAATTTCTGCAACATCACCGTTTCTCCGAGGAGCAAATTTCCAATTTACGGATAGGTCATTGACATCTTCAAAAGCTTTTATCGCTTCCAACACACTTGTTCCTTTGCCTGTTCCGATGTTGAAAATGTGTGCACTTTTCACCTCTTGATTCAAGGTAAATTGAAGTGCTGCAACATGCGCGTCTGCTACGTCCATCACGTGAATATAGTCGCGAATACAAGTGCCATCTGGTGTTGGGTAATCGTTTCCGAACACGGATAGTGAGTCACGCAAACCTTTAGCTGTTTGTGCTATATAGGGCGCTAAATTATTCGGAACGCCGATTGGATTTTCTCCAATCAACCCTGATTCGTGGGCACCAATTGGATTAAAATATCTGAGCAAAACCGCTGCGAAATCATTATTTAATTCGACTGCTTGCGTAATCATCTGCTCACAAACTAATTTGGTGTATCCGTAGGGCGATTCAGGTTTCGATAAAAATGAAGATTCCAATACAACATTAGTAATTGGATTGCCATAAACCGTGCAGGAGGAGGAAAAAATCAAATGTTCAACGCCAATTTTTTTCATCGCTTGCATTAAAACGATGGTGCTGTTGATGTTGTTGTCGAAATACAACAAAGGATTTTGAACAGATTCTCCAACAGCCTTAAATGCGGCAAAATGAATCACGGCACTGAACGGAAATTGATTAAATATGCGTTCATACATTTCGGCATCTCTACAATCGCCTTCAAAAAATGGAAAACGCGTACCTGAAATTTTTTCCAAGGCATCCAAAACAGAAACACTACTGTTGCTTAAATTATCCAACAAAATCGGATTAAAACCCAATTCGTGCAAGACAAGTGCTGTGTGTGAACCAATAAATCCGGTTCCCCCGGTAATGAGTATGTTGTTTTGCGGCATTCGAATCGTTTGGAAAGTCAAAAATAAACAATTCCGTCAAACCCGGCAGTTTTTATCTTTGCAATCATGAAGCCAGACCGTAAATTGAATTTGCAGCAATACAGGAACTACGCGCGAAGTTATAAGTACCTCATTCGCATTGTGGTTTATGTTGCGCTATTGGTTTTGGTGCTGTTATTCATGAAATACAAATTGAAGCATAAAAAAAAGCTTGAAACTAGGGATGAGATTGAGGTTCGGGTGTTTGAAGATTGAGCCATAAGGAGTTTGAAAGTAAAATTACTTTAACCGTTGTACTTAGACAAACCGTTTGCCATCAACTAACCGTTATTCTTATACTAACGGTTAAATACGGCTAATAGGATAAGCAAAACACTAACGCTATTTTGTCGGTTCAAATTTAATCCACCGAACCCAAGAATTTGGAATCTTTTTTTTAACTTAATCTCATCAAACTACTTCAACTTATTTAAAACTCGGGCCAGGCACTCATCGAAAATAAAACCATAATAAATCTGTACTGTTGAGCCACATTGACGTATTGATTATCAACACCTTGTACAGAAATCAGCGGAAGAAAAGTGCGCCAACAATGTGTGTAAATATTTTGTGATGGCTCGCAGCAAAACGTACTACGATAAAGGCACCAAAACACATTCAATACCACCAATTACCTAAAAACTTTCACAAACGAAAGCCTTGAAATTTTACAGAAAGTCATCCTACAGCTTTAATTCCTCCTGCGGATTCCAAAATAGCTCTGTAAAGTTGATAATCTGATCATTTTCCACTTGAATACCCTCGCCTTCTAGCAATTCTTGCATGCGCGTTGGACTTCCAAAATGCATTTTACCAGTAAGCATACCGTTTCTGTTTACAACACGATGGGCTGGAATTTCTGGTCTTGAGTGAGCGGTATTCATCGCCCAACCCACCATTCTTGAAGAGCGCGCGCTGCCCAAATATTTGGCAATGGCTCCATACGAAGTTGCGCGACCTTTTGGAATCAAATGAACAACCTGGTAAACCTGCTCAAAAAAGTCGTTGTTTTTTGGCGTTTCCAAACTAAATGGTGAATTTGATATATTTGATTTTAAATCCTTTGGCAGAAAAAAGTGTTTCGTAGTGCGTTTTGATTTGCATAATCTCTCGCGTTTCTGCATCTAAATCATAAATGAGTGCTCCGTACAAATCATCCGTATCTTGAATGATTTGGTACCCATGCTCGGCAATTTCTTCACGAGTAGATTCATAAAGCAAATCGCTGTCAGTTTTTAAATGTATAATTCCGCCTGGCTTTAGGAAACCGCGATACATATCTATATAGCGCTTGTAAGAGAGACGCTTTTTCGGTTTGTTTGGCTGTGGATCAGAAAAAGTCAACCAAATTTCATCAATTTCATTTTGCACAAAAAAAGCATGAATAAACTCAATTCTAGTTCGCAGAAAACCAACATTTGTAAGACCCTCTTGCAGAGCTTGATCAGCGCCAACAAACATCCGCGAACCTTTGATATCTACACCAAGAAAGTTTTTGTCAGGGTATTTACGAGCCAAACCAACGGCGTATTCTCCTTTACCACATCCTAGTTCGAGCACAATAGGATTGTCATTTTCAAAAAACTCTTTGTGCCAATTGCCCTTTAATGGATATGCCCCAGATTTAACGTCGTCTATAGTAGGTTCAACAACATGCTCAAAGGTTTTCATTTTCGCAAAGCGCTGTATTTTGTTTTTGGCCATTTGGTTTTGATTTAAATATCAAGACACCCTATTTTTCGCTGAGACCAGTGTGCCAAAGATTTAAACTTTAACAAGAGGTAGGTGTTGGGAAAATTTAAAATTCCAAAAAAATGATACAATCTGCTATTGGTCCATCATCACATTTCTCGAAATCACAACGCGTTGAATTTCAGAAGTTCCTTCATAAATTTGCGTGATTTTCGCGTCGCGCATCAAACGTTCCACGTGATATTCCTTCACGTAGCCGTATCCGCCGTGGATTTGAACTGCTTCTACCGTATGGCGCATTGCTACTTCAGAAGCGAACAATTTTGCCATTGCACCTGTCGTGTCGTAGTTTCTTCCTGAATCTTTATCAGAGGCCGCTCGGTGAACCATCAGGCGCGCTGCATCAATGTCCGTGGCCATATCAGCAATTTTGAAAGCGATGGCTTGGTGCTTGAATATTTCTTTACCGAATGCCTGACGCTCTTTTGAATACGCTTTTGACAATTCGTAAGCCCCAGCCGCGATACCCAAAGCCTGAGCTGCAATGCCAATTCTGCCCCCAGCAAGTGTTTTCATGGCAAATTTAAATCCAAAACCATCTTCTCCGATTCGGTTTTCCTTTGGCACTTTCACATCGTTGAACAACAATGTGTGCGTATCGCTACCACGGATACCCATTTTGTCTTCTTTTTCGCTTACGATAAAGCCTTCCATGCCACGCTCAAGAATCAGAGCATTGATGCCTTTATGTCCTTTTTCTGGGTTCGTTTGTGCAATTACTAAATATGTTGATGCCGAACTGCCATTGGTAATCCAGTTTTTTGTTCCATTCACCAAATAATAGTCTCCCATATCAATAGCAGTTGTACGCTGAGAAGTTGCATCTGAACCTGCTTCTGGTTCAGACAAACAGAATGCGCCAATTTTCTCTCCTTTTGCTAATGGAATCAAGTATTTTTGTTTTTGCTCTTCAGATCCAAAGGTTTCCAAGCCCCAACAAACCAAAGAGTTGTTTACAGAAACACAAACCGAAGCAGAAGCATCAATTTTAGATAACTCTTCCATTGCCAAAACATAAGAAAGCGTATCCATGCCTGAACCACCGTATTTTGGATCAACCATCATCCCCATGAATCCAAGTTCTCCAAGTTGTTTTATTTCTTCTGCAGGAAAACGTTGTTCTCTATCTCTTGCAATTACACCTGGCTTCAACACGTTTTGTGCGAAATTTCTAGCTGCGTCTCTAACTGCTTTTTGCTCTTCGGTCAATTCAAAGTTCATTGGATAATTTTTATGTTAAAAAATATAGGTCACAAAAATAGTGTATTTTTGATTTTAACAGTCAAACAAGAGATATGTTTTATAAAGTAGTCGGATTAATGTCGGGAACGTCGCTAGATGGGTTGGATATAGCCTGCGTAGATTTTTGGGAAGAAAACAATTCGTGGTCATTTCGATTGACACATGCTACTACAATCGAATTTCAGTTTGATTTACTTTCAAAATTAGAAAATGTTCGCAACCACACGGCTTGGGAACTGACACTACTTGATTTGGAACTTGGTTCGTTTTTTGGGAAAAGTGTATCCGCTTTCCTCGAATCAAATCATATTGATAAATCATCGATTCACCTCATCGCTTCTCACGGTCATACTGTTTTTCATCAGCCACAAAACCGCGTCACGCTTCAAATAGGAAAAGGTCAAGAAATTGCACGAATCACTGGGATTCAAACCGTGAACAATTTTAGGGAAAAAGACGTGCTTTATGGTGGTCAAGGCGCTCCTTTGGTACCCATAGGTGACCGAGATTTATTTGCTAAAACTGACCAATTTGATGCATTAATCAATTTGGGTGGATTTGCAAACATCACCATTCTCAAAGACCATAAAATCAACGCTTTTGACATTTGTCCATGCAACTTGGTTCTGAATAAATATTCAAAAATATTGGGTTTTCCCTTCGACAAAGACGGAGCGTTCGGCAAACAATCCAAGTCGCAGAATTCAGATTTGTTGAGTAGACTTAATGCTTTGCCTCATTTCAAAATGAATCAACCAAAATCATTGGGTGCGGAATGGATTGAAGCGGAATTTTATCCAATACTAGATAGCCACAACTCAAGTGCACAAGACAAAATTGGCGTTTGCTACGAAGTGATTTCGGACCAAATAGCAGCTGTTCTCGAGCAAGAAGAAATACGAAACGTTTTAGTCTCTGGTGGTGGTGCAAAAAACAAACATTTGATAGAACTTATTGAAAAAAAATGTTCCGCCAAAATTACAGTGCCTTCAAAAGATATCATCGATTTCAAGGAGGCCATCATTTTTGCTTACTTGGGCGTATTGTTCATGGAAAACAAACCCAATTGCTTGAGTGAAGTGACCCATGCAAGTCAGGACCTTGTTGGTGGGGTTTTGTATCGTCCTTAAACCTTCTCTTACCTCCCCTCTAACAATTTCATCAATTCATCCAATTTTGGAGAAAGAATGATTTCTGTTCTTCTATTCAGCGCTCGACCTTCAGGAGTGCTATTTATTGCTCTGGGCATAAATTCTCCTTTTCCCGAAGCAGTTACGCGAGTAGACAAAACTTTATAATCAACCGTTAGGATTCTTACAATAGACGTGGCTCGCACAACACTCAAATCCCAGTTGTCTCTAAACTGAGCCGTTTTTATAGGAATGTTGTCTGTATGGCCTTCGACTAAAACATTGATATCTGGATTTTTATCCAACACATCAGCCAAAACCTTAAGCGCTTCAAGACCTTTCTGTTCTACATTGGCACTACCTGATCGGAACAACAATTTGTCCGACATAGATACATACACCTTGCCATTTCTTATTTCAACAGATAGCTCATCAGAATTGAATCCCAAAAGTGCGTTTCTAACGATGTCGTTCAACCGACGCGTAATAGAATCCTGACGGGCGATAATACTTTGAAGTTCTTTCAATGCGCGCTCACGTTCGGCCAATAACATTTCTTTATTGTTGAGTTCGTCACTTTTTTGCTTCAAAACAGTATTGTACAACTCAGCTTGAGAAATATTGTCATTCATTAATTCATTATAATGTTGTTGTAATTCCGCCAATCGCTCGGTAAGCGTAAGATTCTCGTCATTACTCAAATTCAAACTGGTTTTTAAAGTTTCATTTTCTGCCGTTTCTTGACTTAAGCTTGTGCAGAGTTGGTCGCGCTCAGCGATTACAGCTTTCATTCTTTTACCTATCGGTTTTTTGTCTGGAATATCATCTCCGCACTTGTAAACTGGTGCACAGGAAAACAAAACAGACAGCAATGCACCCATCAAAAACGTCTTGGTTGGTAAATTTTTCATATTGATTAAATTTTTTGGATATTGAACTCAATTGTTAAGATCAAAACTTTTGGATTCTACTAAATCCAAATTATTGAAAAATGTTATTTCAAAAGCCTAAAGTTAGTTCATTTAATGAGAAATCGTGGCATAATATTTTAAGTGTTAGATGAACTTGCTCAAAATATTTACAACAAACTAGAAATCAAAATCGGGCGTAAAAAAAGCCAAAATCAGAAGCTGAAAAGCGGTGTTTTCCAGATTCCTAAACCAAAAGTGCCGACGCGCAAGGTGTTTTCCTTATAATTGATTTCCAATTGCTCACTGTTTAGCATAGGGTAATTGCCTGAATAGTTGATCCATTCTGTCATAGTTTGCTCACGGTAATAGATGTTTTTATCCGTTGCCAAATAAATTCCATCTGCTGTTCGATAATCCATAATCATGGCCAATGGATATTCATCAGCAGGTAAATTTACCCCATAATTCTGCCACTTTCTGCCATCGAAAACAACAATTTTGACTGAAGGATGACTTTTTGAACGCATCAATACATACACACGATTACTATTCGTAGGACTTGTTTCAATATCAATAAGGTCGATTTCCAAAATTTCCTCTGTACTGAGCATTGTGCCCATTATTTTATTGAATTGCTTAAAGAGCCTTTCGGAAATCAACCTCCACTGTGCTCCGCCCTTCCCTATGCGCGTAAAATCCAAACCAAAACAAGCATCTAAGTCTCTGCCAATGTATTTGATAACCATAGGGTTTTGAATTCTATTTTCAGGATTATCGGAACCATTAACTATAATATGCATGCTATTGGACGTCTGCGGAGAAAAAGAAACAGAACGCCACCAGCGCCAATCGTTACTCCATCCTGCCCATTCCAATTCAGGATTGAGTTCGGCCATGTCTAGTTTACGCACAAACAGCCCAGACACCATATCCAACTGATGAAGACCCACTTTATGCTTCACATAAAAAATTCTTCCCGGGCGGAAGGGGTCTTGAATAAAATTTCTGCGTTGAAATCCTATAACCTCATTATGGTTATTGCTCAATTTTGTTTTATCAGCTCGAATTGGCGCCACACCAGGTTCTATAGGCGCGTAAAAAGTTCTATTTTCCGAAACATTGTAGATTCGATTACTGTCGATATGCACCAAGCGATAAAATTGATTGTATAAACTCACTGTAATTAGTATGCGTGAGTTGTCAAACAAATCGATAAGCCCGCCGGCATTTTCCCAAGTCAATTCAGTATGTTCGTTTCTACCTTGATCGGCTCGGAAAAAATCTGTATTAGTAATATCAAATCCACCAATCACAAAAAAGTTTGGATCCTGTGAAGCTCCTGAAAACCCTGTTACCAACATGACGTGTAGGCCATTGTTCAAACCCTCAAAAGATACATCCACATTCGGATTAAAGGAACTTGGCTCTATGCCATTTGGCAATTTAGTGCGAGCAATTCCTCCATCACAAGCAGCAAGTAGAAATCGTTTATCCTCTTGGTGCAAGATGCGCAATTCGTGGATATCGTCGTGGATAATTCCTTTGCCCGTTTTGAATCCTTGTCGAATGCCGTGGAACTTACGATTAGAAACACTCGGGTCAAAAGCAAAATGAAGTTTCACGCCGCTATACCAAATTCCTTTTAATTCGGAGTCGTATGCCAGTCCAGTGCGAGCTCCAGACAGAATAGACTGACCCAAATGTGTATCGTGGTCAATTACAAGAGGTTCACTAAATTCATTGTTTTTGAACGTTACTTTGTAAAGCATTAGGTGACTAGAATTACCAATTTTGATATCAGGCCCTGATTTTCTGCTGTATTTCAAATCTTGGTCCGAGAGTAGGAATAGGTCAAAATCAGAAAGGGAGCGTATTTCCCCCAACTCAATCAGACAATCTGCATTTTTCGCATTAAGCAAAGTTTGGTTATTCGAGCGAATTCTAGAATTATCATACAGGGGTAATGTCAAAGATTGTATCTGGTTTATTTCCGAGTTGCTCCAATTTTTCACATCACAGACATGTAGCTCTGGATTTCCTGACAAAGCATTGGTTCCAGCAAAAAGCAACTTGACAGGTACATTTTTTTCGTTATAAAGGGCTCGAATGGATTGCGTCGGAGAATCAGAAATGAGGGCCCATGTTTTGCCACGATCTGAAGTTCCAAAAACGCCAACGGATGAAGCTATAATGATGTGCTGTCGCTTTTCAATTGTAAGCGCAAATGCATCATGAATCATGTGTTGTTTTTCAGTGAAGGGTTTTACAACAGTCCATGTTTTCTTGGAAAAATTAAAAATACCAGACGACATCGAATACTGCTTTTTCACCCCACCCACAATCACGTGTAAATTAGAGACAAAGATTTCATCTGTATTCAGGAAAAGAATTTTGCCAATGCCGTTCGACCCTAAATGTTGCGTGCTGATTCTTGTCCAATTTTGCCCACCATTAGTACTTTCCCATAGACCCGCAAAGCGTCCACCACAAAACAGATGATTCGTGTTATCAGGATTGAATTCTATCAAATTCGTTTGTCCAGTTTCGAACAAATTAGGCTTACCATTCACAGGCTCCAAATTTGTGGATATAGGTCCAACATGCGTCCACTGCTGCGCAGTGGAAATACTAAACATGCCCAAGAGCAAAAACAGGATATAGATTTTAAGTAGATTCACTCTACGAAGGTAACGAATGTTCACAAAAAGGCGTTGGAAAAAATCCAACGCCTTTCAATTTCTTGTTTGATGTATTGAGTTAGGATTCAATGACAAGTTTTTTGCTTCAACAACCTGGAAAACTAGGCTGGCAGACCATCAATTTTCAAGAAGTTGGCAGCAAAAATTTGTTGATGAACACACAATAATTTACGGAGCGAACAAAAAAACGACGAAACATAAGTCTCGTCGTTTCTACAAAAATTGAAATTATTGAATCTTAGAAAGAATAAACATATTTCATGTTTATACCAACACCTGGTCGGTATGTGGTAAAGAATTCATCGGCTGCACCGTACGAACGATAAACCATAGAAATATCATCATTTAAAATATTAGAAACGGTCAGTGTTAATCTAGAACGATCATTTTTGCCAAAATTTCGATAAGCATTGAAATTCAAGCTGTGGAAAGGAATAGTATAAACATCCGAAACTCGCCCTGAACCGATAATGGTCAGTTGATCACCCTGTACGTTATACGCCAAAGAAATATTCGTTTGACTTTCAGGAATTTCATATGTAATACCTGCATTGATTGAATAAGGACTTTGACCTGTCATTGGGCGAAATTGACTAATTATTTCACCATCTCTTTTATTAATTTCTCTCAATTCGAACTCTGTTTGTTGACCGTCAACCAGAACATCATTCAAATTAACGCGAGAGCGTACAAAAGATGCATTCATATTGAAGAAGAAGCGACTAAGAATTTTGTTTTGTTCTTTAGTGGCAAGTGCTTTTTTGAACTCAATCTCAACACCTAATAAATCTGTATCTCCAGAATTTCGAGGTTTAATATTGTCAGGCTGCTGAGGAAATGCTACGTTTTCAATGTGACCATCAAATTGTTTATAGAAAGCAGAAACAGAGAAAATTTCTCTTGGGGAGATAAAAAATTCATAACGAATATCATAGTTCAGGATATTGGTTTGATTCAAGTCGATATTTCCATTGAACGTACGTTTCGTAATTGGATCATAAATTTGAGCAATTGATTTTTCTCTGAAACTAGGACGTGCAACTGTCGAGTTGAAACCAGCACGAAAGTTGGTTTTTTCGTTCAATGCATAAACCATATTTACTGAAGGAAGAATGTTCAACTCATCCATAGTATTTTGATCTCTGTAAACGACTTCACCGCCATTTGTTTGTCCCGTGTAAAACATATCCACCTTTTCTACACGAACACCATAAACCAATTTTAATTTTTCGAAAACCGTGTGTTGAGCCATGGCATAAGCACTAAACACATTTTGGCGGGCCGAATAATTGTTGGCTGGCTGAAAATTCCCTATTGTGTAAGTACCGTAACCATAATTAGGGTCATTGGGGTCTGCCGACCAAATTTGGTCATCTTGTAAGAACCAATTTGGATCGAGCTCGATATTATTCAAATCTGTTCTTCTGTGTTTGAAAGAATAAACTTCAAAATCTCTGAATTTCAGTGCAGCAAAAGCACCTGTTCTGAATTGAGCTTTCTTCTCTTTACCAATTGGAATGGTGAAATCCACTTTTAAGTTTTCATTGAATTCATTCAAATCTCTCCAAAATCTATCGATCCCCGAGCCATTTCCCGTACTCAAAGTTGTATCACCGTCAGTAACAGAAATTCGAGTTTCTCTAAAGTCTGGATCGTAAACTCGTGAATATGAAAATGCGTTGCTCCACTCCATTTCAAAACCTTTAAAAGTGTGTGTACCTCCCAAAAGAATTGATGATAGCGTTCTTGCCGTAAAAGTTAACACATCTTCAATCAGAGTAGCTTGGTTCTGATTCAAATCTTGGTTCACGCGTTGTGCAGCTGTATTTTCTCCATTTTGAACCGCAAAAATTGTGGCAGTGATTGTGCTTCTTTGCGATTTAATAGAACCAGACAAAAGCGTGCTGAACATGGTATTGTTTTTTCCTACATTTCCTGATCGCAATATGTTAGGAAGCATATCATTGTTGCTTCTATCGGTGTCTTTCAGATAATCATTAGATTGAAAATCTGTGTAAAACACGTGTTCATTAGAATAATTCAAAACGGCATTGTATCCAAATTTAAGTTTGTTTTTCAATTCAATTTGGTTACCATGATAAATAGAAAACGAGCCGTTGGGAAGCGCCGTTCTTGAAATTGCACCTAATTGTTTATTAAACGAACGGGTTACGTTTTCAAGATATGGGTCTCCTAGCACTTCATCCGGAATTTTAGCGCGAGGGTTGAAGTTCAATCTGCGTGATCCGTCATCAAAACCAGCCCAATCAAAACGACCTCCTTTGTATAAAATAAAATCACTGTTGAATGTCATGCCAGGTGTAAAACCCAATCCGAAACCAATTTGAGTCACTTTACTATCGGGGAACTTTTTGGTATTAACATCAACCATACCGCCCGTAAAATCGCCATACAAATTCGGTGAGAACGTTTTAAATACTGTAACATTTTCTAAAACAGCTGTAGGGAATATATCCATTTGTACAGAGTTGCCGTCAGGATCTAGACCAGGGATCATCATACCGTTTAGCGTAGTGATGGAATATCTATCTCCCAAACCGCGAACAAATACATTTTTTCCGCCTTGGATAGTAACACCTGTAACACGTTTTATGGCCCCAGACAGGTCAGAATCTCCAATACTTCGGAAGGATTGAGCAGATAAGCCATCTGAAACTACTGAAGAATTTTTACGTTCTAGAAGCACAGAAACATCAGAATCCTGTATTCTTGCTTCGTAAACAATTTCAACTACGGATGTTGTTTTAGGTAGCAAAACCACATCGATAATGGTTGTCTGTTTGGCTTTTACCTCAACACCTATGAAAGTTTGAGGCTGAAAGCTTACGAATGACACCTCTAGGGTGTATGTGCTAGGAGCAAGGGCAATAGAATAATTTCCGTCGAAATCGGTTATCGTTCCAACTCCGGGAAGTTCTTTTATTCGAACCGTGGCTCCATACAACGGAACTCCCTCATCTCCATCTAGAATATTACCTCTGATAAATCCTGATTCTTGAGCATTTGCACTTTGAATTGACACCAAGTGAAAAGCAAATAATGTGAATAAAACAAGAATTAATGACTTCATAACAGCTACTCTATTTTTATTTTGCGTCAAACCCCGAAAGTCAGAAAATGACATTCGGGGCTGACAAATTTGATATTAATAAATTCTTACAACTGACCTCTCAATCCAGCACAAGTCCATGAAAAAAGAGCAACTGTTACCGTATGCCCTGTACCAGAACCATCAATAGCAGCTTCTGCATCTGATTGGTCTTGGGCTACTTCAGTAGGACAAACACCAGCTACACTTGAATATACAGATACTACATCAGTAATCAAGTTGTTTACAAACTCTAAGTCACCACTTAATAATCTAGAAAGCGCATCTGCCTGACGTAAACAACCATCATTGTACTTCGTTCTGATCTTGATTGCTTTACCTCCCATAGAAGAATAATCGAAAGTTACATTTTCAATAGTCCCTTGCGCTTTGTCTTTGAAATCTGCAGGTGAACCGTCGGTGCCCTCTGATTTTACCAAGCCATTTCTTAGTGTAAATTTTCCTGTTGTGTAGGTTGTGCCTTCTGGTCCGTCGATTTCCAAACCTTCGTCTGTACCAATTCCATTACCATTGATAACCATAAAGTTTTCGATTGTTCCTGAATAGTTCATGTCCAAATCAATTCCATCATCACCTTGGTAATAAACAAGTGCATTTGTGATATTTACTGTGCCACCGAAACACTCAATACCATCATCAAGCGTAGCATAAATTTCGATGTTAGAGATTTCAGTAGCAGAACCAACACCACCCAAAGTCAAACCATTCAATTCATTACCTTCACCGATAGAAATACCCCCGTGACGGATAGAAATATAATTTAGTTTACCTGAATTGTCATTTGGAATGTTTCCGCCAAACAAGCCTTGACCTGTTCCAGCTGGGATTCCTTCAAGATTAGTTTCTGTATCACCTGATTGAGCAGAAATTGGAGCACGACCTAAAATGGCCAAACCACCCCACTTTTCGTTGTCTGTTCTCGTTAGGTTTGTTCCAACTTTTTGTCCAACTTGAATATTATCAAGAATGGAAGTGAAAATAATTGGATTAGCTGCAGTACCTTCTGCCATTAGTTTACCACCACGTTGAACAACCAAAGCAGAAGCCAAAGACTCCTGACCTTCAGCACCTTTAATTATTGTTCCAGGCTCAATGGTTAATGTAATTCCGTCTGGAACATATACTTTACCGTTTAGTAAGTAAATATTGTCGGCAGTCCATGTTTCATTTGCGGTTAAAGCACCAGTTTTGTTTACCACATCGTCTTGCTGATTATAAACACAAGAACCATCGTCTTTTTTCGCTTTATCATCATAATTCATTGCAGTTTCATCCGTACAACCTTCGCGTTTGCATGATGTGGCTACCAAAGTAGTTGCTCCTAAAATAGCCGTAAGAGCAAAAACATTAATGTTCATTTTTTTCATAAGTTCGTTTTTTGTTGATGCAAAGTAAGGTCAACTAACTTATTTGTGGTTTGCCTAATCATTAAACTTACATGAACGTGCATTAACAAAAGGTTACCACTTTAATTTCTCTATTTTATGAATAAACCGCTAAAAATCAATTTGTTAACAAGCAAATCAAGGTGTATTGCTATATTAACAAACACATAACAGTGCCATAAACTAGAAACAACGTTGTAGTGTTAGTTTCGCTAAACAAAATAAGACCTTGGCGATATGTCTAAATACCAAATTCTAGTAGTTGATGATGATGAGGATATCTTAGGGTTTCTGAGTTACAACATTTCTTCTGCGGGATACCAACCCTTGACCGCGAACAATGGTGCTGAAGCCCTTGTTTTGGCTCAAAAACACAAACCCGATCTTATACTTTTAGACCTCATGATGCCTGGTATGGACGGCATAGAAGTATGTACTGAAATCAGGCAAAACAAAGGGCACTATCAACCACTCATTGTTTTTTTAACTGCACGCGCTGAAGATTATTCACAAGTTGCGGCCTTGGAAGCTGGTGCCGATGATTATATTGTCAAACCTATACGCCCACGATTACTTATCACCAAAATTGAGTCCATTTTAAGGAGACGCACCAACGCACTCAACGAAGAAATGGAAACCGACACAGGGCGCTTTATTTTAGATAGAGGCAGTCATCAAATCATTCAAAACGGTAATGCTATAGAGCTGCCAAGAAAAGAATTTGATCTGTTAAGCCTGTTAATCTCAAGACCGGGATATGTGTTTACCCGCGAACAAATCATGGATACAGTTTGGGGCAATGAAACTGTTGTTGGTGACAGAACCATCGACGTACACATCAGAAAAATTCGCGAAAAAATCGGAGAAGATTGTATCAAGACCGTGAAAGGGGTTGGGTATAAGTTTGTTTCGTAAAAAATCTCCTCGCCAAACTTGATGAAGGGCTTTCTAAATAAAAATTTCCACCTCATTTCCTAATAGCCACAAAGGACTTTGAGCATAACTCAAAGTCGTTGAAATCATGCTTATCGCAAGTGTCAACAAATTTTTAGTGTAATTTTGCATTTTTAAATTGGTTTGTTGGTGAATAATTAAACAGCTTGCTTACTGGTTGTTTCATTTAAAACGAAACCCTTAAAGAAATCTTCGAATTAATTTGCGCAAAAATTCTTCTCAATTTCCAAACCTTTTTCGATTATTGTTCGTCTTTTAAGGAAACATTTATTGCTTTGGCGAAAAATTACTCACTATGAAGATAGGAAACAACATTAAGCAGCTGCGTGAGTTGAAAAACTTTACGCAAGTACACGTCGTTACTCAATTGGATATGAGTATTTCGGGCTATGCAAAAATAGAAAGTAACAGAACAGATGTATCTCTTTCTAAGCTTTCAAAAATTGCGGAAATCTTAGAAACGGATATTTCTAAAATTCTAAACTTTGATGCTAAAACCATTTTCAACCAATCTCACAATACAAATTGTTCGATTACTGGAAATAATGAGACGCTCAATATCAACGGCAGTTTGGATCAATTCCTGTTGGAGATGAAAAATGAAATTAACGCTTTAAAAAGAAAAAATGTTTAAGGGAGGTGTTGTGGTGCCCATAATATTCTGGGCATCATTCTGGTGTTCAGGGCAGGTGGTATTCCATCAAAACACCTTCAATGGTGGTGTTACAGGAGGTGGCTTTTCAGCAGGTGTGGGGTTCGGTCAAGGAATTGTTGATGTGTTTATTGAAGACAATAGTTCTATTATAAAGGCGTTTTTATTTGCATTTTCACCAGGTCTTAATACCTCAGGCATTGTAAATATCAATAACAACTCATTCACTTTTGATAATTCAAACATTGTTAATAGTTTTGACATTAATAATCAGTTTTATATACCAATAAATATACATGCTATTGACATAACAGATTTCGTTTCTTCGAATCTTACAAATCAGTACACCATCGAAACAGTTGATCATCCAGAAATGCCATTTCGCGGCATTTTTGCTCCCTACATATACATCGAATATTTAAATCCGATTCTTCCGCTTGTAAATACTTGTATCATTATTAATAATCAATTTGGGAATGGCTTGAGTGTTAACAACATTCAAAATTTAAACCCGATTGATGTGAACTTTCCTGTAGGTTTTTCTATTTACAGTGACCGACATAGTTATCTTCAAAATGAAAGAACGAATGTTGAATTCAATGATAACTATTTGGGCTTAATTTATGGGGTTGACAATGTTAATCCAATTTCGTTTGGTGGAGGTGTTAAGGGGCATTTTTATTATCAGAATAATACGCTGTTTGGATTAGACGACGATGTGCCGAATAACACTATGAATGAAACCGATGCTCTATGTGATGTTTCGCCTTACCTTTTAAATAACGCAACTGGTTTGAATTTTAACTTGACCCAAATAAGTTATCCAAACGTTTTACCTGGTCAACTTAATCTTTTTTTAGCTTATTTCCTCACCTACACCTCCCCCTGTTCCCCCTTCTCCACCAACCTACTCACTTCCGACACCACCACTTGCCCCAACGCACCCGTGCAACTTGGCGCCTCTGGCGGCATCACCTACGACTGGCTGCCACAAACCAACCTCTCCTGCTACAACTGCCCTAATCCAGTTTT
>Ga0209284_10002562_pt1 | contig 24449 bp, 24 predicted proteins | sample FRY03_FD_187211 | JGI IMG/M metagenome (GOLD analysis project Ga0209284, IMG submission 187211) | Freshwater microbial communities from Lake Fryxell liftoff mats and glacier meltwater in Antarctica - FRY-03 (SPAdes) (version 2) | ecosystem: Environmental > Aquatic > Freshwater > Ice > Glacier...
ACAACTCAAAAAACGGTGCAAAGCCCTTGCGCAGCCGCCCGCGAAGAACGAAACCAATCACCTCCCAACCCCGTGATCCCATAGCTTAACTTCACGCAATCCTGGCCGAAGAACAGGGTCCACCTCACTTCAAAGCATACAGCCTGACGTGCCGTGAACTGGCCTACAAAATCAAAAGCAAACTGGAGAATGGTTTTTTCAAAGAGGCCACGGTCATCGTGACGCTTGATGCTAGGGGATCATTCTCTACTAGGATAGTATGTCCCGATTCGGTGCCATTTGTTGTCGCTTTTGGATCCCTTGCCAAACAGGGCAAATTCGACCTTGCCAGTATCCCAAACCACAAGCTCTCCGGTCTCCTCAAACTTGCCGGAGGAAACACCTCCAAAAGCAGCGTCTCTAAAATTCAGATCATCCGCAAAACTCCGCAGGGCAACAAACGCATTCTTGTAAACGCCAAGGCAGTTCTGATCGAAAAAAGCAGCGAATACGACCTCTTTCTTCGCCCTGATGACGTCGTGATCGTTGAATGAGGCAGGTGACTCCGCTCAATCCAGCCAGTTCGCCACGCGCAGTCCCGGCACCTTCGTGAAATGAACCAGATTGCGAGTCAGCACGGTGGCATCGTGGGCGATGCCGATGGCGGCGATCTTGAGGTCTTGCGTACCGGCCTGCGGCCGGTGCTTGCGTAGATCACGGAAGACTGCGGCGGCCTGCGCATCGAAGGGGAGCAGCGTGAGTTCCATCAGCAGTTCGAGGCTGTGCTGGAACTGCGCGTAGCCATGGATCTGTTTCTCGCTGCCTGCCTTCTGTTTGCGGATGAAGGCGCTCCAGCCTTCGCTCACCTCCTGCGCGGTGATGATTGTGGTCAGCACCTCGGCTTTGCTTGCTGTGAATCGCTGTTTCAATCGTGCGCTGCGCTCGGTGTCATGCACAAGCTCGGCAAAGTGATTGGTATCCAGCACCACAAACATCGGCTTACCAGTTTTCTTGGTTCGCCTGCTTCCGCCATTTCGCACCGAGCCGCATGGCTTCGGCGAAATGGTGATCGCCCTTGGCCGCTCCAGCAACCTTCTTCCAGCTATCGCGAGGCGAAGTCATGTTGGCTTCGATCTTGGCAACACGCCGCTCAAGATCGGTGATCGTCTGTTCGAGAACCTTGGTGCTCATGAGCATGAGCTTGCCATGCTGAAGTGAGAATCGCAAGCATGTCCTCGCCATTGAAGGAAAGTCCACCGGCGCGTCCAGCAGCAGAACCAGAATGATCTTGCCTGTTGGCGGACGAATTGGGTAGGATTCCCGGCATGTGCAACCGCCTCATGCTTTTCTGCTGCATTCTCTACGTGGTGCTGCCAATTCCCGCATGCAGCAGCGCAGAAAGGTCCGCCAGACATGAGCGCAAGGCCATTAAAAGTATGGAGGCGCTCGATGATCAAATTCGACTGAAGCCGGGGGACTTAATCAGCCTCCGGCTCGTGGAGGCCGACGCCCGCGCGTTTTTTTATACAGTTTCAAAGACTGGAGAGATTGATTGTCCGTTTTTGGGAATGCGGCGGGTGACGGGCCTGACGCCTCGCCAATTGGCATTCAAGCTGAAGGCCGAATATGCGGCGGAGCGCTCACAAACGGTCACGGTCATCGTCAAACTGGACGACGCACGCAATTATTATTGCATCCGCTCTCCCCGTTTTCCGGCCGTTCTTTTGCTCATGGGGGGTCGGCCTGGAAAGTTTGAGCTTCGTGAAGGCGAGGTGCTTACTGTCAGCGCACTCCTCGACAAAGCCGGTGGACATACTTCCAAAAGGAGTGTCCCGAAGATCACTATCCGCCGCTCCACCCTTCAAGGCCGCAAATACATCTTAGTGAATACAAAAGCCGTCCTGATCGACAAGAACAACGATTACGATCTGTTCCTTCGTCCAGACGACTTGGTCATCGTCGAGTGAGGCGGTCGGAAAGCCTCACACCACCGTCACCCGCACCGTCGCGTAGCTCTTCTTGCCTTTGCGCAGGATGCAGAGGCGGCCGCCGAGGAAGTTTTCGGTGGTGAGGGTGGGGGCGTCACCAGCGGCGACTTGCTGGTTGTTGATGTAGAAGCCGCCGCCTTTCATGAGGCGGCCGGCATCGCCTTTCGAGGTTGCGAGGCCGAGGGTGACGAGGAGGTCGGCGATCGGCGGGATGTTGGCGAGATCGACTTCGGTGCTCGGCGCGGAAGCGGTGGCTTCGATGAGCGTGCTGACATCGGCGGTGGCGAGATCGGCACCGCCGAAGAGCGCCTGCGAGGCGAGGATGACTTTTTGCAGCTCGGCTTCGCCATGCACCATGCGGGTGACTTCGGCGGCGAGGCGTTTGTGACCGCTGCGGAGTTCGGGGCGGGCGTTGTGCTCGGCTTCGACGGCTTCGATCTCCTCATGCGAGAGCAGCGTGAACTGGCGCAGGAAGCGCGGCACGTCGGGGTCTTCGGAGTTCATCCAGAACTGGTAGAAGGCATACGGGCTGGTCTTCGCAGGGTCCATCCAGATGGCACCGGCTTCGGACTTGCCGAATTTTTTGCCGGAACTCGTGGTGATGAGTGGGAAGGTGACGACGAAGGTCTGCTGGCCGCGCAGTTTGCGCACGAGGTCGATGCCGGCGGTCATGTTCCCCCACTGGTCGCTGCCGCCGATCTGCACGGTGCAGCCGTGGCGCTCGTTGAGCACGACGAAGTCATACGACTGCAAAATCATGTAGGTGAACTCGGTGAACGAGATGCCGGTTTCCAAGCGGGAGCTGACGGAATCCTTCGCGAGCATCCACGCAACGGTGAAGTGCTTGCCCACGTCGCGCAGCAGCTCGACGGCGCTCAGTTTGCAAATCCACGAGGCGTTGTCTTCGATGATGGTTTGCTCGGGAACCAGGATGCTCCTAATTTGCACCTCAATGCGCTTCACAAATTCGGCGACGGTTTCGGGCGTGTTGAGCGTGCGCTCGTTTGCCTTGCCGCTGGGATCGCCGATCAAACCGGTGCCGCCGCCGACGATGGCGATGGCCTTGTGTCCATGCTCCTGCACGCGGCGCAGCGCCATGAGTGGCAGCAGGTTGCCGATGTGCAGGCTGTCTGCGGTGGGATCAAAGCCGCAATAGAAGGTCTGCGGCGTCTGGAGGGCTGCTTTGAGGGCTTCGAGGTCGCTGCACTGCTTTAGCAGTCCGCGCCATTCGAGATCGGCGATCAGGTCAGTCGTGGGCATGAGGGGAAAATGACGAATGTAGAATTCAGAATGATGAATGACGGCGGAATGAGATGACGACGCTGTTTCAATTCGTCATTCGCCATTGGGGTTTCTTCATTACGCCGTTTACGGCGTCGAGCCGGGTTCGCTGCGCAGGAGCTGGGAGCCGTTGAAGCGCTCGTTGGGCTTGAAGAGCCAGCCGGGGCTGGAGTTGCTGATTTCCCAACGGCGCAGCTCGAACTCGGGCAGGACGAGGTTGCTGTTGGGATCAAACACCTTGCGGCCGGTGTAGCGGCCCCAGACGCGATATTCGGTGTTGTGATCGTCGCCGTAGGCGTAGCCGCCGTTGCTGGGCTGCTCGGGCAGGCGGTTCGGGATTTTTTGATAGCGCTCGTTCATGATGACGAGTTTGGAGGAGTCCCAGCCTTGCCCCGCACTGCGCACATAGCCCCAGAGATGTGTGTGGTCGATGTAGAAGCGGCGGCCGATGTAATAATCCCCACGCGGCTCCATCGCGACCTGGCGGCGGCGAGCATCGACCTGCGCGGCCTGCTGTGGCGAGAGGCCGGTGGTCTCACAACCGGCGTGAAACAGGCTGAGCAGACAGATCAGGGTGGAGAACAGGACGCGGCGTTGCATGGTGGCGCATTTTGGAGCGTGGGGCCGCAGTCGCAATCAGAAAGGCAGTTTGTGGCATGACCTGCACATTTGTCTCGTGGTTGCGGGCAAGTTTTGTTATTCCAGTCAGGAGAGCTAATTGCAAAACCCCTGAAAACCAACGCTGTTTAGGCTAAATGTGTTATCTGCCATAACTGATCGCAACACACAGCATTTGTAACATCGAAGGTGTGAGGTTTTGCAATTGGCTCAGGAAACTTCAAATAACCTCCTGCGTGAATCCCATCGAAGCCCCCTCGAATGCTACTGTCCTGCCCGATCTCACGCCTGCGGATGCGCAGGCGGTCTTCACCCGGCTGACGGGAGAAATTTCAAAGGCTATCGTCGGCCAGGACGAGATCGTGCGGCAGCTCCTCGCGGCTTTGTTTGCCAACGGCCACTGCCTGCTCATCGGCGTGCCGGGGCTGGCGAAGACGCTGCTGGTGCGCTCCCTCGCGGCCACGCTGGGTATGGATTTCAAGCGTATTCAGTTCACGCCCGATCTAATGCCGGGCGACATCCTCGGCAGCGAGCTGCTGCGGGATGACGCGGGCAGGCTGGAGTTTGAGTTTCAAGAAGGACCCGTATTCACAAACCTGCTGCTGGCGGATGAAATCAACCGCACACCGCCGAAGACGCAGTCCGCGCTGCTGGAGGCGATGCAGGAGCGCCGCGTCACCGTGGCCCGCCGCACGCGGGAGCTGCCCGCACCGTTCCTCGTCGTCGCCACGCAGAATCCGATCGAGCACGAGGGTACTTACCCACTGCCAGAGGCGCAGCTCGACCGCTTCATGTTCTCGCTGAAGCTCGATTATCCCTCCAGCACCGAGGAGGTCGAGATCGTGCGCCGCACCACGATGGGTGAACTGGCCGAGCTGCGGCCCGTCGCGGATGCCACGACACTGCTCGCGCTACAACGTCTCGTGCGGGCCATGCCGGTGAGTGATCATGTCATGCAATACGCCGTCGCTTTAGCCACCGCCACCCGGCCGGGCGTCGCGGGAGCGGCCCAGGCAGCAAAAACGTACATTGAGTGGGGTGCCGGGCCGCGTGCCTCACAATATCTCGTGCTCGGGGCGAAGGCACTGGCGCTGCTCCAGGGCAAGGCGACGCCGGAAACGAACGACGTGCGGGCCGCCTGCCCGGTGGTGCTGCCGCACCGCATCGTGCCGAACTACCGTGCCACTGGCGTGGGTCACGACGCGCATGCGCTGGTGGAGATGGTGCTCAAAGACGTGCGCGAACCCGCTTATTGAGCACATGAAACGGGACGCCACCTTTGCCGAAATGCTGCGCGTCGCGAAGCAGTCGCCGGTGGCATGGAATCGCCCGCCGCCGCTGCCCACGGCGCTGAAAACCGGCCAGCCACCGCCCTTGCCGCAGCAAAACCTTTTCACCAGCAAGTATCTCAATCCCGGTGAGCTGGCCCGCTTTGACAATCTCATGGTGTTTGCCCGCACTGTTGTCGAAGGCTGGTTCGCGGGTCGTCACAAGTCGCCGCACTTCGGCTTCAGCGCCGAGTTCGTCGAGCACAAGCCTTACACGCCCGGCGACGAGATCGCGCACATCGACTGGCGGGTGTATGCGCGGACGAAGAAGCTCTACACGCGCAAGTACCTCGAAGAAACCGACATGACCGTGCATTTGCTGGTGGACGCGAGTCCCTCGATGGATTTCACCGGACCGCACCGCGAGCGCAAATACTCACGCGTCGCCCGCATCGCTGCCGCATTGGCCTATTTGATGATCCGGCAGGGCGATAAGGCATCAGTCGGCCTGTTTGCCGATGGCATGATCGCCCAAGTGCCGCCGGGCGGCACGCGGCGGCACATTCACCGCCTGCTGCAGCAGCTCGAACGGCCACCTATGCAGGGCCGCCGCACGGACCTCCCGCATGCCTTGCAGCAGGCCGCCGCGCAGATGCGCAAGCGGGCGCGGATCGTCATCCTCTCCGACTTCCTCGGCACCGATGTGGACGCGATGTTCGACGCGCTCGGCTCCTTCCTGCATCGCGGCTTTGAGATCATGCTCCTCCAGGTGCTCGATCCTGATGAGATGAACCTGCCAGCGGTGAGCGTGGCCCGCTTTCGTGACATGGAGACGCAGCAGGAGGTGCAGGTGGAGCCGGAGGAAATCCGCGCCGCCTATCACCGCGAGCTGAGCGCCTTCACCGCCGCCATCCGCTCCCACGCCCTGCGCCGCCGCATCACCTACGAGATGGTTTCCACCGCCGCGCCGTATCTGGAAGCGATCGAGGCGTACCTGGGATTTCGGAAAAAATGAAGCTGAATGACGAATGCTGAATGACGAATGACGAATGTGCTCGGGCCATTCGTCATTCCGCATTCGTCATTCATCATTCCATCCCCTCTGCCGCCCGATGATTTTCCAAAACATCCCGCTGCTACCGTTCCTGCTCCCGCTGCTCGTGGTGCCGTTGTTCATTCATCTGCTGAACAAAAAATTCCCGCAGCTCGTGCTGTTCTCCTCGGTGGAGCTGATCCGGCGCAGCATGGCACAACGCAGCAAACTGATGCGCTGGCGGCACTGGCTGCTCACGCTGGTGCGCACGCTCGTCGCGCTGCCGGCGCTGTTAGCGTTTTTGCAGCCGTTCATCGCGCATGTGGGCCAGCCGCCACCTGCGCCGCAGGCCCGGCGGCATGTGGTCATCATTCTGGACCACTCCTTCAGCATGGAGCAGCCGGACGGCCTCATGTCGTTGCGTTCACGCGCTGGGGCGGAGGCGCTGCGCATTCTGGATGCGCTCGGTCCTGAGGATGAGATGCAGGTCATCGCCGCCGCCCGCGGTAGCACGGCCTGTTTCACCGGTTGGTCGCATCATCACGCGGCTGCACGCTCGTTTATCACCGCGCTCGGGCCGGGGTATCAGCGCGCGGATTTGGCGAAGGCGATGGATGCCGCCGCCACGCTGCTGCGCGATGTCGCTGGTGCGGCGGAGGTCTATTTCATCTCCGATTTTCAGCGCACGAACTGGTCGGACGTCAGTTTCGCTACGCTGCCGAAAACCAGCCGCGTGTTCTTCGTCGCCGTTGGTGACGCGGCCAAAACACGCGGCAATCATGCCGTCACGCATGCAGAAATCAGCTCCGGCACCGTGCTGGCCGGCGGCGCGATCACGGTCATGGCGCAAATCGCGAATTACAGCGACACCGCGCTCGATGAACCGCTCGAAGCCGTGATTGACAGCCGCATGACGTTCGAGGCGCAGGTCAAGGCCGCGCCGTGGTCCGTGCAGCGCGTGCCGTTGCAGCTTCGTGCGCCCGGTCCCGGCTGGCACACCTTGATGGTGCGTTTAAAAAACGGCGACGCACTGCCGCTGGACGACACCTTTCATCTGCCGCTGCATGTCACGGAAAAAGAGGAGGTGCTCATCGCCACGGATGAACCCGCCAGCGGTCTCACCACGCGCTTTTTGGAGGCCGCGATCAATCCTTACGCGGGCAATGCCGGCTCGCTGCTGCCCCGGCGCATCGCGGCGTCCAAGCTCACGCCTGCCGATCTCGCCACCACCACGAAACTGGTGCTCACGAGTGTGCAGCAACTACCGCAGCCGCAGATTCGCGCCTTGTCGGATTATTTGAAGTCTGGCGGTGGTGCGCTGTGGTTTCTCGACGGTTCGCATGATGCGGAAAACGCGCTCGCGCTGGCGGAATGGTTCACGCAGCCCGAGGCGGTGCCGCTGCGGCTCACCTTGCGGCGTGACGCCACCGCGCCCGGCGCGGAAGGGGCGCAGATCGCGCGCGGCATGTTTGATTCGCGCTTTCTGCGGCTGTTTCGCGGCAGTGCGCGGGAGTCACTGGCGCAGTTGTCGTTTTATGAATTGTGGCAGGCTGCGCCGGTCGAGCGTGCGGATGTGTTGCTCACTTATGCCGACGGCACCCCCGCGCTCGCGCATGGCAGCCCCGGACTCGGCACGCTTATCATGTGTAATTTTTCTGTGGCCGAAATCGCCAGCAATCTGGCACGGCAGCGTGTGTTTCCGGCCTGGATTCAAGAAATGACATCGCAGCTTTCCGGTGAGCGAGCCGCTACGGCACGCTTCGAGCCGGGAGACATGATGGACGCCGAAGCCTGGCTGCGCGAGGTGCAGAGCAACGAATTCATGAGTCCCAGCGGCGCACCCACCGTCGCCACGCGGGCGGTGAGCGGTGAACGTGTGCAGCTCACGTTTTCCGCGCATGAACCGGGCTTTTACACGCTGCTGGATGGCAAGCAGCGCACCGCTGCGTTGCTCGCCGCGAACATTGCTCCGGCGGAAAGCGACCTGCGCGTCTTGGAGGGAGGCATCGCTCCGCAGCAGGCCCAGCAGGACGCGATCAGCGCAAGCCAAATCGCCGCTGGGACCGATTACCAGGAGCTGGTGCGCGGTGCCTCCGTGTTTCACTGGTTTGTGTGGGCCGCGCTGCTGCTGCTCGCGCTGGAAACCCTACTGCAAACCAAAATCAGGAGGACCGTGGCATGAACGGCGGCGTGCAGTTCGATCCCGTACCCGGCTGGCCGCAGTGGTGGATTCTCACCGTGCTGTGCCTGCTGTTTTTCATCATGCTCGGCCTGCGCAACGCGTTGCGGCTCGGACTTGGCAAAGCGCTCGTGCTCACCGGCCTGCGCACGTTCGGCATCGCGCTGCTGCTGTTCATTTTACTGCGTCCGGCCTGGCGTGAGGAGCTACCGGAGGAAAAGAAAGACCTCGTCGTCATCGCGGGCATCGACACCTCCGCCAGCATGCAGCAGACGGACGCGAACAACGCCAAGCGCCTCGATGCGGCCACGCGGTTGATCAGCGAGTCGGGCCTGGATGATCCACGCCTGCGCCTGCGACTCTCCGCCTTTGACGACGAGGCGCGGGGCATCACGCTGGAGCAACTGAACACGCTGCGTGCGGATGGCCGCGACACGCGCATTCACAACGCCGTCACCACCCTACTGCAAGGCGTGCGCAAAGAGGAAAACGCCGCCGCACTGCTGCTGTTCACCGACGGCCATGACTTCGAGATGACCAGCGCCGCCAAGACCGCGCTGGCCGCACGAGCACGCGGCGTATCCATCTACACGGTGCCGCTGGGCGCGGCGGGGCAGGTGCGGGATGTCAGCCTGCGCATCGCGAATTTCCAGCCGTTCTGCTATGTGCGGCAGCGCTGCCGCATCAGCGCTGTGGCGCGTTTCACCGGCTGCGAAAACGAGCTCCTCACCGTGCAACTGCTGCGCGATGGCAAGCTGGTGGACTCCAAACAAATCTCCACGCGTCAAGAAGCCGAGTTGACGGTCGAATTCCTCGTCACCGAGGAGGCCGCCGGGCAGATCGAGTACGAAGTCCGCGCTCTGCCGCTCTACCGCGAAACCGAGAGCGCGAACAACAGCGCGATCACTTACCTGAACGTGCTGGACGACAAACTGCGCGTGCTGCTGCTCGAAGGCGAGCCGAACTGGGACACCACCTTTCTGCAACGCTCGCTGATGCGAAATGACAAGATGGACCTCGACGCCGTGATTCAGTACGCGCCGGGCAAGCTGCGCCGCCTGCGCAAAACCGCCGGCCAGGACGATCTCACGCTGCCTGCCACGCGGGAGGAGTTTGACGCTTACGACATCATCCTGCTCGGCGCGAAATCAGGCGAGCTGCTGTTACCAGCGCAACAGGCCGCGCTGGTGGACGCCGTGCGCGATGGCGGCGGCGTGGTCATCTGCCTGCGCGGTCAGACCGGCCTCGATCCCACGGCGGCGGCCATTTTGGAGCCGGTGGTGTGGGAAGAGTCCATTCCCGTCACCGGTGATTTCCATGTGCAGCGCGAAGGCCGCTCGCTCGCGCCATTTCAACTCATCAACACCTTCCGCACCGGCCAGCATGTGCTGCCGCCGCTCACTTCCGCGCTGCGCGTCAAGGAACGGCCACCACTCGCCGCCTCGCTGGCCGTCACGCGTGACAACGCCGCGCAAGTCGCCGCCGATGTGTTCATTCACCGGCCCGTCGGGCGCGGGCAGTCGCTCGCGCTCGGCGCACGCGACTGGTGGCACTGGGCGTTTCAGAGTGCAGACGCGGCCCGCGATGCGGTGTTTGACCGCTTTTGGGACCAAGTCATCGTCTGGCTACTCGCCAGCTCGGAGCATGTCTCCGGTGCTCAGCACCGGCTGCGTGCCAGCACCGCGAATCTGCCGCTGGGCCAGGAAATTTTTCTGCGGTTGCAGTTCAAACAGGCCAGCGCACCCGCCGCGCCGCCCGTACTGGAGATCAGCAGCGGCGAGGACGCGCCCACGCCTGTCACGATGACCGCCACCGATAATCCGCTGCAGTTTGAGGCGCGCTATGTGCCGTCGAAAGCAGGCCGCTTCCGCGCGCAAGTCGCGCTGCCGGACGGTGCGGTGCAAAGCGGGCGCTTCATGGTCTTCGAGGAAAACCGTGAGGCCACAGAAGTCGCCGCCGACCGCGCCTATTTGAAAAAACTCGCCGAAAGCAGCGGCGGGCGCATGCTGGAGGCCGCCGAGGTGCCAGGCTTCATCGCCAGCCTGAAGGACGCCCTGCGGCCCGGCGAAACCCGCTTCCGCCTCGTCAGCCTGTGGGACCGCGCCTGGGTGCTGTATTTGATCATTTCCTTCCTCGCGCTGGACTGGTATCTTCGCCGCCACTGGGGACTCACATGAACGCTCCTTCCTCCAAAGACTCACTCACGCAGGTCATGGCACGCTTGAATCAGGCGGACCGTGCCTGGCAGCAACAGCGGGCGATGACCTGGCTGCTGCGCGGTGTGCAATGGGCGCTGCTCGCGCTGGTGGTACTGCTGGCGGTGGATGTGATTCTGCATCTGGATGCGCCGCTGCGGCTGCTGCTATCCTTGCTCACGGTGGCGGCTGCGTTGGGCCTTTTTGCCTGGCTGGCACATCAGGCGTGGTTTTTCTGCAATCCGGCGGAACGCACAGCGCGATTGCTGGAAAGCCGCGAGCCGGAGCTTGGCTCCAAACTCATCAACGTGCTGCAACTGCGGGAGAAATTTCTCGCCACCGAGTCCGCCAGCGAGCTGACACGTACATTGGCCACGCAAGCGGTGAATGCCGCCGCCAGCGCGGTGCGGGAGGTGCGTTTCCTGCCACTGACGCGTGAGCCGAGTATGAAACCGCAGGTGCGGAACGCGCTGATCGCTCTCGCCGTGTGCATCACCGCGATCGCATTCACCTTTCAAGCCTTCAGCACCACGTTGATCCGCTTCCTCGATCCGTTTGGCGATCATCCGCCGTATTCGATGACGCGTCTGTGGCTGGAGTCGCCGGGACAAACCGGTGCCAGCGTGCTCTACCGCGCTGGCTTCACCGTGAAGTGCCGCTGGTCCGGCCATGATCCGAAAGAGCTCTTTCTCACTGCCCATCCGCCCGGCGAGCCTGACAAAGCGGTGACGATTCCCATGTTCGCGCAGGAGAAGGGCGTGTTTGTGCAGAAAATCGAGGACGTGCGGAGCAATTTGATGATCCACGCGCACACACGTGGTGGCTGGAGCCGCAGCCGGGCGCATCCGCTCACCGTGCTGCTCACGCCGCAGTTTCTCGCCGCGTCCACCAGCATCGCGCCGCCGGACTACACCGGCCTATCGGCGAAGGGCGGCGAGTTCGGCTTCAATGGCCTGAACGCGCTCAAAGGCGCGCGCGTGACCTTCCGCATCGCGTCGAATCGACCGCTCAAGGCGGGCGTCATCACGCTCACCACCTCGTCCGGCAAGCCGCAGCTCATCGCGCTGACGCCAGATGCCGAAAAGCCGGACGAAGTCATCGGCAGCTTCATCGCCGAGAACTCCGGTCGCATGACCTTCGCGCTCACCGACATCGCCGGCATTCCTGCCGACGCGGTGAAGAGCAGCGCCTTCACCGTGACGCATGATCTGGCTCCGCAGGTCGCGATTGCGGAGCCGTCACGCGATGGTTTTCTCGTCGCCGGTCATCCGATGAACGCGCGCATCACCGCCAGCGATGATTACGGCCTCAAAACGCTGCGTGTCCACGTCGCCCGCAACGAGCAGTATGCCGCGCCGCTGGTGCGCACGTTCAAGACGATCACGCGCAGCGAGGTGCTCACACTGCCGTTATCAGAAGGGGCGCAGCCGGGTGATGTGATCACGCTGTTTGCCGAGGCCATCGACACGCATCCCCGCCCGCCGCACCTCGCCCGCTCCGAGACGCGGCGGCTGCTGGTCATCTCACTCGAAGAGTACAACGACTTCCTGCGCCAGCAGCACGACATCGCCGATCTGGAGGCGAAATACGCCGCGCTGATGGACGGGCATCAAGCATTGCTCGATCAGCAGAAAAAACTGGCCGAGGACGCCGCGAAACCGGGTGACAGCAAGCAGCAGGAGGCTTTGAAACAGCAGCAGGACAAGCTGAACGAGGAACTGCTCAAGTTGGCGGAGCGCATGGAAAAATTCGTGGCCGAGGCACCGCTCTACGAGGTGGAAAAAAGCTTCCAGGATGATTTGAAGAAAGCCGCGCAGGAGGTGCGCGACTCCGTGGCGATCAATCAGCAGGCCAGCAAGCCCTTTGCGCAGGAGGCGCAGGAGCATCACGAGCGCATGGCCGGAGCGCAGCAGGAGGTGCAGGAAAAAATCGAGCAGGCCATCGCCGATCTCGCGCAGATCCAGGAGATCATGCAGGATTTTAATCGCTTCAAAACCCTGTTCGAGCAGCAGCAGCAGCTCACCGCACAAACGGAGCCGTATTTGCATAAGCCGACGACCACGGAGACCGACCAGCTCGCCATTCAGGATCTCGGTGCCACCGAACGTGCGATGGGTGACGCGCTGCGCGAACTTGCCGATAAACTGCTCACCGATGCCGCTGCGGCGGCGGAAAAATTCCCGAAAGCCGCCGCCAGCGCGCGCAAGCTCGCGGAAGCAATGGAGAATGTGCGCATGGACCACCTCGCAGCCAGCGCAGCGCAAAAAATGCTGCTGGGCGATGGTCGGGCCGGTCATCAAGGCGCACAGCGTCTCGAACAGGAAATGCGCGCGCTGTTTGGCGAGTGCAAAGGTGGTGAAGGCCCGATGAGCGACGAGCTGGACCAGTTCATGTCGCTCTCCCAATGCATGCATCCCGGCATGCGACCCGGCGGCCAGTTTCAGCAGATGATGCAGAGCAAAAAAATCGGCAAAGGCAAAGGTGCCTCCGGCGCGCAAGGCATGGGCATGGGCGGCTACATGATGGGCGATGATCCAGCGGGCTCGCAAAACATCTATGGCGCGGAATCCACGCTGGGCCGCGTGAACAAAGGCGCGGGCGAAGGCCAGGCTCCGCCTGGCACGGACGCCACCGCCCAGCCCGCCATCACCAAGGCCGATGTCAGCACCGGTGCCGCTGAGGTTAACCGCGCCACCGACGCCATGCCCGCCGCCACGCTGATCGAGCAGTATCGCGGTCTCACCGAAGCCTACTTCAATCGCATCACCGGTAAACCTGCCGCACCACCTGTAACCCCGAAGGAGAAAGTCCCATGAAACGCAGTATTTTGTTGAGCCTCGGCCTATTCGTCGCGCTTTGCGCCCGTGCCGCCGATGACAAGCCCTTCCGCATCACCTGCGGGAACCTCGTGTACTCGATGGATGAAAAGACCTCCGTCTGTTTCGCCGACTATTTTTTGGGCGAGGCCGCCCGCATCACCAACCTGGGCATCGAGCCGAGTTTTTTGAAATTGAAGCTGGGCGATGACGAGCTGTTCAGCACGCCGTTCTGCGTGTTCACCGGCACGGGCGATTTTAAACTCAGCGATAAGGAACGCGCCAACCTGCGCGCCTATCTCCAACGCGGCGGCTTCATGGTCGCCAGTCCTGGCTGCTCCGACGCCGCCTGGGTGGCCGCGTTTCGTCGCGAGATCGAAGGTGCGCTGCCCAATGAGCCGATGAAGACCCTGCCGATGACACACCCAATTTTTGGTATGGTGCATCAGGTGCCGCAGCTTCACCTCGAAAAGAAAAAAGGCACCACCATGCTGCAAGGCATTGAGCTGGATGGTCGCCTCGCGCTGGTCTTCTCGCCCGAAGGTCTGAACGACACCGACCACACCAAGGGCTGCTGCTGCTGCGGTGGCAACGAAGTCGCCGAAAGCATGCTCATGAACATCAATCTGCTAGTTTATGCGCTGGTGTATTAGCCTGCTGCCAGCGCTGTTGCTATGCGCCTGCGACAAACCCTCTCCCATCCCTGGCGCACCGCGCAACGTGCGCGTTCACCTGACCTGCGATGTCAGCGGGCGCATCGAGCCCTGCGGCTGCTTCACCGGGCAGTTTGGTGGCCTGTCACGCACGCAGACCGTGCTGCTGGAGGAAACCAGGCCCTCGCTGCGGGTGGATGCCGGTGATGCCATCGCCGGCGCGGGGGATCACCATGTGATTCAATACCGCCATGTGCTGCGTGCCTTTGCTGACATGCGGTTTCATGCGCTCAATCTCGGCCGTCGTGAGGCCGCGCTCAGTGCGGAGACCTTGCGCGGTCTAGTGGCAGATGCGCCGGTACCGCTGCTCAGCGCGAACCTCGTGGATTCGCAAACACAGGAGCCGATCGCGCGGCCTTGGCGGCAGGTGAAGATCGGCGAAGTCACTTACGGCATCATCGGCATCGTGGACCCGCGTTCCGTCAGCGAAACCGGCCTCGGCGCGGGTTTGCAGCTCCTCGATCCCGCTTCCGCCATCGGCAAACACCTGCCAGAACTGAAGCAGGGCGCTGATGTGCTCGTGCTGCTCGCGTTTGCCAAGGAGGAGCAGATGAAGGCACTGGCAGCGCAGTTTTTTGAGTTCCAGCTCATCCTCGGCGGTGATGTGCCGCAGCCTTCGCAGGAGCCGTTGCAGGCGAACCGCTCCTTCCTGCTGGCCACGACGAATCAAAGCCGCGCGCTCGGATATTTTGAGGCGAAACTAGCTCCAAACGGCACGCTGACCCAGCCCCAGCAGCAGATCGTGCTGATGGCCGATCACATCCCGCAAAACGACGGCATCATTGCGCATGCGCAGGCGTACCGCGAAGAGGTGCGCAGGTCGAAGCTCAGCATTGATGATCCGCAGCGGGTGCGTGACGACGCGGTTCCCGGCGTGCATGCAACGGCGAAATTTACCGGCAGCGAGGCCTGCTCCGCCTGTCATGCGCAGGATTACGCGGTCTGGCAGAAAAGTGGCCACGCGCGTGCATTCAATGCACTGCTTGCTCGCGAATCGGACGCTGATCCGAACTGCATCGCCTGCCACACCATCGGCTTCGGCGCAGAGAGCGGCTACCGACGTGCGCTGGCTGGGAAACGCCTCACGCACGTCGGCTGCGAGGCTTGCCACGGCCCCGGCAGCACGCACGTCGAGCAGCGCACACTGGGCAAGGAGCCGGTCTTCAAATTCCGCCCGCTCGCCGCCGCCGACTGCACTACCTGCCACCACGGCGAATTCAGCCGTCCCTTCAACTGGGACGAATTCTGGCCGCCCGTCGCCCACGGGAAGAAATAATGACGATCAGCGTCTGGCTTCGCTCTGGGGGCGGGTTTCATCGCCCAGCATGTCGAACCAATGCTCCAGGAAGAATTTTTTCTGCAGCGGCAGGAAGGTGGGGGCGGTGCCGATGATCGGGCGCAGGGCGGTGGACATTTGCAGAGTGACGATGAAGAAAATGCCCATCCATACCAGCAGGTATTGATTTGAGCTCATGCCGAGCTTGCTCGACGCCCCTAGCAGCAGCCGGAAGCCGAAGAACAGAGAGATGATCCAGAAGGCGAGCGCCAGGAAGCCCATGAAGGTCACGGACTCGGTTGATTGCGAAAAAATCCACACCACTGGGGCAAAACCGAGCAGCAGCAGCGCGGTGAGGGCGATGGCGGCGAGCAGCAGCCCCACCACTTGCGACAGCCGTGCCTCCAGACCGCCGAGGGCGCTGAAAATGTACAGACTCGGCAGGCAAATGAGCAATGAGACGAGCATGCCGAGGACGACTTTGACCGGAGCAGCCCAGAACTGCGTGCCGCCAGAAAAGGTGCCGAGCAGACCGCCAAACACCGCGAGGCAGAGCACCGCGCCGATGAGCAGCATGGTCGGCACCTTGGCGTTGCCTTCCTTGCACTCATGCAGCACGCGGCCGGGCTGCTTGAGCAGCGCTTCGATCACGGTGAGGAAGGTCGGCGGTTTTCCCAAGGGCTGAAAGTCGAGCACGGCAGCGGGCAGTGGCGGCGGTGTGACAGGAGGTGGTTCAGGTGTGATTTCGGTATTCATGGTGGGGCGGGTGGTTCAGAGTTTGGCGAGACGTGAAAGGTTGCGGAAAAAGCTGCTGCCAAGTTTGATCAGCAGACACAGCAGCAGCACGAGCAGTGGAATCATGGGGCCTCTATTCTCCGGCAGGCTCGCCACGATCATGCTCCAGACGGCCTCATAAAAGGTGCCTTCGAAGGGATCAGGCCGCAGAAAGGCCACTGGCAGCTCGGGATTGCCAAAGAAGGGTCGCAGAATGTACGAAAGCTGCGCCCCGACGAACAGATTCCCCGCCAGCCAGGCCAGCAGCGTGCGCCAAGCGGCGGTGCGGCTGCCAGAGAAGGCCTCGATCAGACGCAGCAGCTTGTGATTGGCGATGATGCCGGCAAAGGCGATCCCCGCCGTGTTACTCAGGAGAAACAAGCGATACCACCCAGTCAGCTCCGCCGTACCGTCTGCGGGCCGGTCCAGCGCCATGCCGATCATGATGGGTGAGAGCGAGCCGACGATCAGCGCAAACAGTGCAAAGCTCATCAGGCAGGCCTGCAAGGTCTGGCGGAACGACATGCCGCTGCCCAGCAATGCGCCAAACATGCCGTTGATGAGACCGTTTACGCCGAGCGTGAGAAAGATGAGCAGCGGCATTTTCACCGCGACAAAACATGCCATCAGCGGCGCACGCCCCAGCCCGAGGGCAAAACCATACACCCCGCAGCCGAGCACGATGCCGATCACCAACGGCAGCAGCGCCGTCACCGACTTGTCACCCAGCCAGCGCGACTGGCTGGCCGTATCGCCACGAGCGAGCGACAGGAGCCGGGAAGTGAGTGTGGCATTCATTGAATAGCGCAGTCCGCTGTTTCTTTGTATCACAAAGTTAAACCGGTCAAGCCTTGCATGTTTGATAATTTTTCGCACGGAACGTTCCTTTTCCAGCCAGCCAATCAATAAAGCAGGAAGCTGATCTCGCTGTCGGTGAACTGGGTGGTGTCCTCAATGGCAAGCAGCGCCTCGGTTTGATAGGCGGTTTCCCAGGGCGTTTCCGCCGCTGGCAGCAGCGGCAGTTCCATCGCCGGGACGGCAGGTTGCTCGACGATCTGCGGGCTGGCAGTGGGATTCGTCTGCAGCACCACCACCGCGAGGGCGATGGCGGCGGTCACACCCGTGGCGAAGGCCCATTTGCCCGCAGGCGAAACGAGTTCCGACCACCACTCACGAACCCGAGCCAGCCAGCCATGGTCCTGCGGAGTCTGGCGGGCGGCACGGACCACGTTCTGGGTGAAATTGGCACGCGCCTCAATCTTGCGGGCCTGGGCCAGCAGCTTTGCGACGGGATCTTGGGGCGAAAACGGTTCCATGATGTTAAAAAAACCACCGTGGCGGTCTAAAGTTGCAAAAAATCTCAGCCCGGCGGCCAGGCTAGGCTGCGGCCGGCCAAAAGATGCACATGCAGGTGCGGCACCGACTCACCCGCGTCCTTGCCGTGATTGATCACGAGCCGGAAGCCTTTGCTGCGGTCCTTGATGCCCAGTTTGTCGGCGATCTTGCCCGCTGCGAGGAGCAAAGCCCCCAGCGTGGTATGATCGTCCGCCTCGGCCTCGCCGACACGCGGAATCAGCTTCTTCGGCACGATCAGGATATGGATCGGTGCCTGCGGATTGACGTCGTTGAACGCGGCCACCAGTTCGTCCTCATAAACGAGTGAGGCGGGGATTTCGCGGTCGATGATCTTCTGAAAAATAGTCTTCTCGCTCATGGCAGGTTAACGGAACAGCTCCGGCTGCCGCCCGTCACGCGGACGGCGCTCGCCGAGGCTCTTGATTTCATCAATGAACTCGCCCACGTCCTCAAACTGGCGGTAAACCGAGGCATAGCGCACATAGGCGACGTGGTCGATGGCCTCCAGGCGGCGCATCACCTTTGCGCCGATCACGGTGCTGGGGATTTCGCGGTAGCCTTCCTCTTCGAGCTCGATGGCGATGTCGTCCACGAGCTGTTCGAGCTGCTCCATCTTCACGGGACGTTTCTCGCAGGATTTGCGCACGCCGCCCAGCAGCTTGTCGCGATTGAAGGTGTCGCGGGCACCGTTGCGCTTCACCACGCGCAGTTCTTCGCGCTCGACGATCTCGTAGGTGGTGAAGCGGAAATCGCACTTCATGCACTCGCGGCGGCGGCGGATGGCATGCCCCTCCCGCGCCTCGCGTGAGTCGATGACTTTATCCTGGGAGCTTCCGCATTTGGGGCAGCGCATTCGTTCGGGGTTGGGGCGCGGAATGTGCTTTCTCGTGAGCAAGATGGCAAGCACGTTCGTAGTTCGGGCTTTGCGTGCCCATTTTCGCGTTTATCTTGTCCCAACATGTCCCGCATCATCCTCGGCGTCACCGGTTCCATCGCAGCCTACAAGGCGGCGGACCTCGCCAGCCAGCTCACGAAGGCTGGCCACGTCGTGACGTGCGTGCTGACCAAGTCCGCGCTTGAATTCGTCACGCCGCTCACGCTGGGCACGCTATCGAAGAATCCGGTCATCACCGACCTGTTCGCGGAAAAGGAAGGCTGGCAGCCCGGCCACATCCAGCTCGCCGACGAGGCCGACCTGCTGCTCATCGCCCCCGCCACCGCGAATATCCTCGCTTCCATGGCCCACGGCTTCGCCAACGACGCCCTCACCGCCATTGCCCTCGCCACGCGTGCGCCCATTTTGATCGCCCCGGCCATGAACGGCAAGATGTGGCAGCATCCCGCCACGCTGAAGAACGTCGAAACCCTGCGCGACTTCGGAGCCCAGTTCGTCGAACCCGCCGAAGGCATGCTCGCCTGCGGATACGAAGGCGTCGGTCGGTTGGCGGAAGTCGAAACGATCCTCCAGGCGGTCGAATCCGTGCTCAGCGCGAAGAAGTGACGCGCTTGAGCCACTCGCGGGCCTTTTCACGCGCTTCGCTTGGCCGTAAAGTCCAGGCGTCGTTGTGATTGCGGAAGCCGGTGCTCAGGAAGGTCAAACCGGCATCAGGAAGCAGTGGGCGCAGGTATTGCTCGGTTTCTTGAGCGTTGGAGTTTTCGCCGCAGATGAATTGCGGACGCTTGCCGAGACGCTGGAGTCGTGTGAGTGCTGATTCACGATCTGAACCGGGATAAGGCCACCTTTTGACGCCGTCGTAGTGGCTGTAGGCAAAGAATCCGCACCACAGCTTCGCGGTTTCATCATCGTGGAGGCCGAGGTAGTTGCAGGCGATGGCACCGCGTGAAAATCCGGCCAGCACGACCTTCGATTCATCGCCGCTGAAGTCGTGGCAGACGCTTTTCACGGTCTCGTGCAGGTTTTTGAGTGTCGGCTGCGGATCGTAGTCAGGCGCATCGCCCCACCACTTGAGGGCAATTTCGGTACCTGTGGCGTTCAGATACGGCACGCAGAGCCAGATGAATCCCCGACCGGCGGAGAGGCCGTAACCGAGATTGCTGCCTTCGGGCAGGCCGGTGCTGAGATCGCCCTGTTTACTGGTGAAACCGCCGTTGCCGGCGAGTTCGACGATCACGGGCCATTTCTTGTCGGCGCTCCAGTCGGTGGGGAGATAGAGCACGCTAAGGCCATGATGGACGCGCTTTCCGGCGGCGGGTGGTCCTTCGCTCAGCGCAGGCACTCCGAGATCCGGCGGCATGCTGCGGATGTCCGGCAGTTCGGCGGCAATGAGCAGCGTTGGCAGCAGTGAGAGAAGGATGGATTTCATGAAGTAGTCTGCGAGTCCTCTCGCGGCAGTTTGGGAAATGGCAGCATCAAGGGTGATTCGCCGCGAACGGACTCGCGGACTACTTCCGCGGCACGCTCCACAAGTGCCCACCGGAGGTGATGAAGAGGGTTTTGTCGTCCTTGCCACCGAAGGCGCAGTTGCAGCACTCGTCAGGTGCGACGGGGATGAAGTCGAGGAGGCGTCCTGAAGGCGACAGGATGTAGCAGCCAGCTTTGAAGCGTGTGGTTTCGTAGTCGTTGGCCTTGTTCGTGCCCGCAGCGACGTAGATGCGGCCTGCGCTGTCCATTTTCATGCCATCAGGGCCACGACCGTCTTTCCAGTCGAAGATGACCTTCCGTGAGCCGGGCTTCACGTCGCCGTTTTTGTCGAGCGTGTAGCGCAGCAGTTTCCGCGAGCCGCCGTGAGTGTTGTTATTGTTGTCGGCGATGTAGAGGTGGCGGTCGTCCGGTGAGATGAGGATGCCGTTGGGGCGCTCTGCGCCGTCGCAGAGGATGCGGGTGATGTTTGGAATGTCGTAAGCGAAGGCGCACAGACCGTCTGGCAGTTTGGCCTCGCGATTGATGCGATAGACGTCCTCAGAACTCAACTCCATGCTATCACGCGATCCATATCGCGGATCGGTGAAGTAAATCCGACCCTGCGAGTCCATGCAGAGGTCGTTGGGGGAATTGAAGCGTTTCCCCTCAAACCGATCCGCCAACACGGTGATGCTACCGTCTTTCTCCGTGCGGGTGACGCGGCGCAGTCCGGATTCGCAGGCGATGAGGCGGCCTTCGCGGTCGAAGAGCAGGCCGTTGGAGGCGTTGTGGCGGAAGACGGTCGTTTTGCCTTCTGGCCCCATGCGGTTGATGTGCTTGCCGTCGGTGAAGTAGAGCGAGCCGTCCTGCCACGCCGGTCCCTCCGTCGCGCCGATGGCTCCGTGGTCTTTGGGCTGCGCTCTGGGAACAACAGGCGAGCGCATGGACGAGCAGGAAGCGAGGGCGAGGCACGCGATCAGACAAAGCGATGATTTGAGGGACATGGTGAGGGACAGTGGATCGGATGGCGGCAAAAGAGCAAGACGGGGATGTGGGGGCATCATTTTTATCGAATCGCGCCAAAAAGTAGTTGAATCGCGACATAATCATGCCAGAATCGTGTCAATCATGCCAGAAATCGCGCCAGAAACCTTGAATCAAGCCATTGCCGCCTCCCCCAACGGCCTTGGGATCGAGGACATCGTGGCACGATTCGGCGCGGAAGCCTCTCGGCGCACGCTCCAGCGGCGTTTGGATGATATGGTCAAACAGGGCACGCTCCAGCGCATCGGCAAGGCGCGGGCGACGAAGTATCGCGTCGTGACTCTGTCACCACAGCCCGATGTCAGAGCCATCACGTCTCAGGTGCCAGTTTATGAGTCCATGATCGTGCGGGAAGACCCGCCCGCACGAGAGAATGATCCGCTGCGTGAGCTGCAGGATTATTTTCGCGCACATTACAGCCTGCGGAAACCGACTGGCTATCGGCGGGAGTTTCTCGACGCCTATGTGCCGAACGAGACCGCTTACCTGCCGGAAAACCTGCGGGCGCATCTGCGCACGCGCGGGCTACCGCCGGACATGGAAGGCATGCCGCCGGGCACTTATGCACGGCAGGTGATGGACCGGCTCGTCATCGACCTCACCTGGAACTCCAGCCGTCTCGAAGGCAGCACTTTTTCCCTGCTGGAGACGGATTTCCTGCTCCAGCAAGGGGACAGTGAAGATCCAGTGCGGGCGCTGGAGGCCCGCATGATCCTCAATCACAAGCGAGCCATCGAATTCCTCGTCGAGTCGCAGGCCGAGCTGGGCTTCAACCGCTACACTTTTCTCAATCTGCACTCGGTGCTCACTGAGGGCTTGTTGAAGAACTCGAAAGCGGAGGGTGCCCTGCGTAGCATTGCGGTGGGCATCGGCGGGAGTGTGTTTCACCCGACGAATAACCCCGCGCTTATCGAGGAGTGCTTTGACCTCATCCTGCAAAAAGCCGACGCGATCCGCGATCCGTTGGAGTGCTGTTTCTTCCTCATGGTGCAGATGCCGTATCTGCAACCCTTCGAGGACGGGAACAAACGCACTTCACGCCTCGCGGCGAACATTCCGCTCATCCGGGCGAATCTGTGTCCGCTGTCCTTCACTGGCATGCCGGTGCGGGACTACACCACGGGCATCCTCGGCGTGTATGAGCTGAACCGCGTCGAGCTGCTGCGGGAGGTCTTTGCGCATGCTTATGAGGAGTCCTGTGGGCGTTATGGCCTCATCCGTGACGACCTCGGCGAGCCAGACCCGGTCTCCTTTCGCTACCGGACGGAGATCGCGGATTTCACCCGCGATGTGGTGGTGCGGCGGCTCAGCAAAATGCAGGCCGCCGACGAGCTGCGCCGCTGGGCCACCCGGAACATCACTGCCAGTGACCGCGCCAGGTTCATTGAGCTGGTCGAGGAAAAACTGCTGGCTCTCACGATGGGCAGCATCGTGCGCATCCGCGTGCGGCCGTCCGAGTTCGAGGCGTGGTGGCCGGATTGGAGCGGGCAGAAGATGAAATGAGCGCAGCGCTTGCAGTCAGGAGGCAGGAAAGGTATGCAAACCGCATGTTGTCGCGCGTTTTGATCTTTCTTGCCTCCTTTGCGGCCATGCTGCACGCGCAAACCACTGTGCCGCCGCCGGCGCGTGAGCTACGTGGATCGTGGATTGCAACGGTTCATAACATCAACTGGCCCAGCGAGCCTGGGCTGCCCGTGGCGAAGCAGCAGGAGCAGTTGCGGACGCTCATCGACTCGGCGGCCAACGTGGGGCTAAACGCACTCATTTTCCAAGTGCGTCCGGCGGGCGATGCGATGTATGCGTCGCAACTCGAACCGTGGTCGCCGTTTTTGACGGGGCAGATGGGCGTGGCACCGTCGCCACTGTGGGACCCGCTGACGTTTGCGATTGATGAAGCGCACAAGCGTGGGATGGAACTGCATGCGTGGTTCAATCCGTATCGTGCGCTCGCCGGTGAAAAACGGGTACCCAGCGCGGATCACATCGTCCGCAAGCATCCCGAGTGGACGATGAAATACGGCCCTGACACATGGATGGACCCCGGTGTCCCAGAAGTGCGCGCACAGGCCATCGCGGTGATCATGGATGTCACGCGGCGCTATGACGTGGATGGCATTCACATCGACGATTACTTCTATCCGTATCCACTCACGAATGCAGCCAAGAAGAAGATCGAGTTCCCCGACAGCAACACGTTTGCGCGCTACAAAGCCGCTGGTGGGCCGCTAGAACTCACGGCATGGCGGCGGCAGAATGTCGATGAAACGGTGCGCATCATTTACGAGGGTATCAAGGCGGAGAAACGCCATGTGAAGTTCGGCATCAGTCCGTTTGGATTGTGGCGGCCGAATTTTCCCGCTGGCACTGGCGGCGGGCTCGATCCGTTTGAGGATCTCGGCGCGGACTCCAAGAAATGGCTGCAAAGCGGCTGGGTGGATTACTTCACGCCGCAGCTCTACTGGACGATTGACCGGCCGAAGCTCGGCTTCATCACCTACTACGATTGGTGGCTGGAGCAGAACACGCAGGGCCGCCACATCTGGCCGGGCATGAATACGTCGAAGATCGGCGAAGATCGCAATGCGGGCGAGATTTTGCACCAGATGAGCGCGCTGCGTGAGCGCGGCCTCAAGATGACGCCCGGCCACTTCCATTGGAACTTTGGCGCGCTGCACAAAAACCTCGGCAAGATCGGCACCTACACGAAGGAACGCGTTTACACCACGCATGCGATTCCGCCCGCCTCACCGTGGCTCAGTCAATCGAGCCTGCCCGCGCCAGTCGTCGGCAAAGTCATACCCGATGGCAAACTCACCGTCGTCTGGCAGCACAGCGATGTGCGGTGGATGTCACAAACCCGCTGGTGGGTGATGCAGGCGCAGATCAACGGCAAATGGGTCACAACGAAGGCATTCTTCAAAGACCAACTCAGCGCCGCATGGCCGGCCAATGCGACTGCCGTTGCGATTCGCGCGGCTGGCTACGGCTGGGAGGTCGGTGAGGCGGGCGTGGTGGCGAAGTGACATCACTCCAGCTTTAAATCGAACTGCCAGATTGCCATCCCTGATCAAGTTCGATAGGATCGAAAAATGAAATCGAAGCTTCTCTTGGTTCTCACTCTCTTCGTGTCGAGTTGTTACCTATTTGACTCGAATCTCCCGTTTCCGAAGAGAGAGTATGGCCCGCGCGTCGAGAACAGCATCGCGGTCACGGCCACCAAGGGATTCAGAAAACCTGGCACTCATTATGTGTCACGCGGAACGACCGTACGGGAGTTTTTAGAGGTAGCAAAGATGCTTCCAGATCCAGGTTTTCATTCAGAAGGCGGATGGTGGAGCTTGAAGGTCGCGCAGCTCAAGAATGGCAGCCCCGGTGGATTTATACTCCCCGTCATCAAGTTTTGTGAAAAAGAAGGCTCGATAAACGGTGGGCTTGGCTATCATCCGACGGGCATTGCCCATGATCCGTATCGAACTCACACCGGCCCAGTCCCAGGACATCAACGAAGCGATGGATGACCCTTCGCTCGGTGACAAGCACCGTATCAAACTCCTGGTCATCCGCATG